>Ga0116210_1000051_pt1 | contig 111632 bp, 99 predicted proteins | sample TshhotsprinmetaG_FD_94483 | JGI IMG/M metagenome (GOLD analysis project Ga0116210, IMG submission 94483) | Hot spring microbial communities from South Africa to study Microbial Dark Matter (Phase II) - Tshipise hot spring metaG | ecosystem: Environmental > Aquatic > Thermal springs > Hot... | reverse complement strand
TTACTCCCTTTGCATTTTTATTAACAGAGATGATAACGTATTACAAAGAGAGCAAAACCATTCTAAACACAATTAACACATATTAAATTAACAATTTTTGGAGATAATGCAATGAAAAAGGTTGGAATGGTTTGGCTTATTATATTTATTATTAGTTATTCAACTGTATTATCAGATATTAAAAGAAAAGAATATTATCCACCTGAAAACTATTGTCGCGCTAAAGCAACCGTTGCTATAATTCTTGAAAAATTGGGACTCGGCCCAACAGGCGAATGTGAAGTTCGATGTCCCAAAGGTACTACAGCTCGATGTATAGCAGGTTTCTTTGAGGCTAGTTGTGAATGTCATAAAAACTCTGGATCCTCTGCACATTTTAGCATTCCAGGAGGTATTTCTGACCAACATATGCAAATCGCAAACGATTTCATTCATTTTTGCAACCAATCAACAAGTATAAATATTCAATCGCTTGGAACTTATGTTTTAAAAGCCAAAGAAGCAATAGAACAGAATGATCATATGGTGTTTACCGATTACGAAATGGCCTATGATGCACTTTTTGATCAACTATCAACCTCTGAAGTGATGGAAATAGAGAATTGGATAAATAACTACAAATAATTATAATTTTTACAACACCTCGAACCTTTTGAAGGGTTCGAGGTGCAGTATTATTATAAAAATAAAAAGGGAGTAGAATTATGAAAAGTTTTTTTATTGGCTCAATCTACATTTTGCTCATTTTTTTAAACTGTTTAAATTTATTATCTTTTGATATTGTCGGTAAAGTATCAATTTCGTGTATACATACTCCAACTGTAGCTAATATTAAAGTAACATCCTTGACAGATAGTATTTCCGAAAAAATTTATACTGTTGATGAAAAGGGGAATTTTCGATTGAACCTTCAGAAACCTGGATTTTATGAATTTAATGTAACAGGAATAAGCTCAGAACATCATAATTTTCTATATTATTGCAATGCAAATAAAGCAAATACATTTATTGACATTAGCTTACCACCAATAGTATTCCCAAATGATACTTTTTTTGTTTTAGGGAATTTTAATGATTTCGAGTTTGATTGCAAACACAAAATGAAAAAAATAAGTGCTGATGAGTATGAAATTAACATTTACTATCCGAAAGATACTTTAATTTACCAAATTTATTATTATGATCATATCAACGAATATTATCGTAGTTTCAATGGGAACCAAAAAAATGATAAGTATAAATTAGACAAAGCAGGTGATTACTATTCAATAATGGTTGACAATCGCCCCAATAAAACCATACGATTTAAAAAATGTTCATCCAATTATAATTTATCCAAACCGATAGTTGTCTTCAAAAGCGATTTACTTAACAAAGAATTTTACAATTTTCAAGAGAAAGTATCGAACCAAAAAGACCTATTTAATTTTTCTAGTACAATAGAAGATAAGGAAAAGACTTTAGAGCAAAAAAATATGAAATTAAATGATTTTGCCCAAAAATTAGAAAATCATATAAATTATTACAATGCTGTTTTTGATACGACCAAAAATATAGCTATAAAGAAATATATCGCGGCTTACATTCCCAACTATCTTTCAACCATTTACATGTTAAATAGAATCAATCTATTAGGAATAAAACTATTTCCTATTAAATATTCAAAAAGTTTTATGAAAGAAACATTTAGGCTAGTTGAAATTACTTCACCATTGAGGGAATATTTGAAATATTCAGATGGTGTTATATTTGCTTCGTGTCTATTATATGAAGATAATGTATATGATATTAACAAAACTTTTCTACATTACATTAATTATTCCAAAAACACAAGATATAAAATGAAAGAGTTGGAAAAAGCTATATTATATTATAAGATGGATGATTATAATGAAAAACTTTTTAAGTATTATTCAGGATTATACATTACAATGTTTCCTGATGACACCTTTGTTAAATTCCTGAAAGAATATTTGAAAAGCACAGATTTACGTGGAAAAACATTACCAAAATTTCATATTAGCAATCTTTTTGATTCAAAAAAAATAATTTCAAGCGATGAACTAAGAGGCAAATATACTCTAATAGATTTTTGGTCAACTTATTGTGGACCTTGTATAAAAGAAATACCTAAATTAATCGAAGCAAAAAGGAAATATCCTGAACTTAATATTCTAAGTATTAGTTTCGATAGCGACAGTCAAAGAGTACAGCAATTTGTATCTAAACGTTTTACAGAGCCATGGATACATGGAATAGAGCCTAAAAGCTTTTTAAGTGATATTGCTCAAAGACTTGGAATTATAAGCATACCTTATTTAATATTAGTAGATCCAGAAATGAACATAGTAGCTACAACTGGTGAATTGCGCGGCGATAGAATGTTTACAACCTTAGATAAAATATTAAAAAAATAATTTGCAAATTTTTTTATCAACAAATACAATAAATTAAATAATAATGAAAAAGCTTGGAATGGTTATCCTATTATTGTATTTCAGCAGTTCAGCACTTCAAGCAGGGACATTGTCGCCATATTGTCCGGAAGGACATGTCAATAAAAGACTTGATAGAGAATTATCAGTTCCAAAGAACGAAACAGGTAGTTGGGTTGAAATTAATCATCGATACAAAGATGGAGAACCCGATTGGGGCAATAGCGCTTGTATTGACCCTGGCACTTCATGCCATTATGGTGATTGGTTTACTTGGTGGTTTGGAATGGTTCAGCCTCCGGTCAACGAAAACTGTAAACCGGAATTAATAGATTTTGTTCCTGGTGATTACAATCCAGATACAGGTGAGTATTTACCTGTGAAAGAAAAATAATTGCAATTTGTGGAGTATCAACATTCGCGAGTTTTTGGGGAGATTGGATATTAAAATAACAATCTCCTCTTTTTTTGATTTTCGATATGTAATAAATAAAACGGGGTTACGCTATGAAAAAAAATTTTTATATATTTATTTTACTCTTTGTTTCATTTATTCATTGTAACAAATCTTTTGCCGGGTTGACTATTTAAATAGTATCAGCAGAAAACAATGAAGAGGTTAAGAATACTGTTTTAGAAAATCACAAATATTATTTTAAAGTTTTTTCGAATTTTCCAGTAAATAATCATAGTCATTACTGTGCAATTTATGGTTGTTATTTTTACAACGATACAAGAATAAATAATAATTTTTCCAAAGCGCAATTAGTCTATAACAAAGAAAAAAAATGTTTACTTTCAGATAACTTCTCAATTCCTCAAAATAGTACGTTATTATTTGTGCGAGTATATGAAAATGACAAAATACTAATTAATATGGAATATTATCCAGTTATCAATCAAAAAGGTGAATTTAACAAAGGGACCGCAGAATATTTCATTTCAAATGGTGAAACCGAAGAAGCATCTGATTTTTTTAAGTACGAAAGGGAAATGTACCCTGATAACGTAAATGTTTTTGCATTAAAATGGATTAATAAGATTGTAAATCAAGTTGATACAAAAGAAAATATTCAAAAAGAAATTAAATCAGATTTGCTGGAAATAGATAAAATCGAAACTGAATTATCCAATAAATCAATAATTTACTTTATTGGATATTATCTTATGGATGATACAACTAATTATGAAAAAACGATATTAAATATTTCAAATTTCAAGAACATCCCAATATTGAATAATTACTTTATTGCGGACTTTTTTCAATCAATATTGACAATAAATAAAACACCTGAACAAATTGGTAAAGATAGCATATTTGTTAAAATTCTCGCCAATAATCCTGAATCTCGATTAGCTGAAATTGCTTTTAATAGCGGACAAATCTTTGATTATTTCCTACCTAATTCAAAAAATGCTATAACAATAATTAATTTTATAGAAAATAAACAATAATATTCTTCTGAATATAAGTGAACAACTTGCATATATTCTTTACTCTTCATTTTCGTCGGATACAATGCAAAGGAAAAGAGCTCTCAGCATTACGAATGGCTTACTGATGCTGCTCTATCAAGACAACGATTTTTGTGAAAGAATTGCTTCGCCATTTACAATAGATCCTTTAAATCATTTTTCTTTAAAAATAAGTTCGTTGTATAATTTCGCAACAATATTATTTTTTAATACAAATAATATTGAAAAAGGTTTGGAATTACAAAACTATATTATGACAAAATCTCAACCTGGCGATGAGGATTATTTAGAAGCTGTATTGTATAAAGCACGATTTTTCCCAAAAGCTCAGATGTATGATCCTATGCTAATATAGTATGCGAAATCTTATCAACTTAATTCATCGAAAAAAAAATATAAAAAGAATAAAAAAATACCTAAGTGAGATTATTAATTTAGAAGACGAAGAATATGTTGATCTTTTCAATACAATTACTATCACTAATCAAACTCCAGCATCATTTCAAATATACATTGGACCAGATATTATTACTCTTGATAATAGTATAGTAAATTTGAGAAGAGGGAAGTACTTACTTGAATTTTACTCAAAAAATTGCACATTTTGCAAAGCAAATCTAAAATCATTAAACAACTACTCTGAAGATTTTTTTCACTCAAACAGTTTGAAAGTGTTAATAGTAACAAATATTGAAAAATCTCAGTATAAAAAAGAATTTTCAGCATATAATTTCCCCTATAAAATAGCATTAAACTCAAAAGAATTAATTTCATTTTTCAATGTTCAATTTTTTCCAGTAACAATAATAATTGAGAACAATATTGTAAAAAGAAGAATTGACGGAGGGAGTAAAAATAGAATAATTTTAGAAGACATATTGAAATAAACAATAGAATAACCTATACATCTATTTAATTTCACTATTTATAGAGTTTTTGTTAAAAATTTTAAATTTATTGCAGATTGAATTTGATAATGAATAAATATCAAAGATTGATTTTTGAACAAAGTATTAATATTCATAGAGGCGTATAAAAATATGCCTCTAAAATATTTTGGATAGTTTTGTTCGCTCCAAATTATTATTGGAATTTTCTAAATAAAAAATTTAAGTATGAACAGAATTGCAACAATGATTGTAATTAAAGATACTTCTTTAAATTTACCACTCAGTATTTTAAGTAAAACATATGAAAGAACGCCAAAGACTATGCCATCAGAAATAGAGAAAGTAAGCGGCATCATTACGATTGTGAAAAAAACAGGGATAAGCTCTGTGTAATCGTCGAGTTCGATATTTTTTATTGGGGTCATCATCATTGCTCCGACTAAAATCAGAGCAGATGCAGTAGCTGCTGATGGTATCATCAAGAAAACTGGCGAGAAAAGCAATGCCAACACAAATAACAACCCAGTAGTGAGTGCTGTCAGACCTGTTCTGCCACCTTCTGCAACACCTGCTGCACTTTCGACGTAAGTTGTAACAGTAGAAGTTCCAAGCATAGCACCAGCTGTTGTTCCGATTGCGTCAGCCATAAGTGCTTGTTTCACACGGGGCACTCTACCTTTGCTATCTAAGAAATTCGCTTTTGATGAAACTCCAATAAGTGTTCCCACAGTATCAAACATATCGACAAATAGAAAGGTAAAACAAACTATCACCATGTCCATTGAAAAAATTTCAGACCACTCAAACTTCATAAAAATTGGAGAAAGCGAAGGCGGAGCAACCTCAAAACTCGACGGAATAATCGTTAGGTTAAGCGGAATACCAATCAAAGTCCCGACCAAAATACCTATCAGTAATGCCCCTTTTATTCTTAGCGCAAGAAGTGTGCCAGCAACTAAGAGCGAGATAATCGTAATCATAGGAGCAGCGCTATGAGAAACATCCGTAATGTTGCCCAAGGCAACAAAAGTAGCATCGTTGCTAACAATAATTCCGGCATTTTTCAGCCCAATAAAGGCAATAAACAAACCAATGCCGACAGAAATAGCATGCTTTATATTGGTCGGGATAGAGTTCACAATTAATTCTCGAACATTGAAAATAGTGAGAAGAATAAAAATGATACCTTCAATAAAAACAGCAGTTAAAGCAAATTGCCAGCTATGCCCCATTCCAAGAACAACTGTAAAAGCAAAGAAGGCGTTCAATCCCATTCCGGGTGCAAGAGCAAAAGGTAATTTTGCGTAAAACGCCATTACCAAAGTTGCGATTGCCGAAGCAAGAGCAGTTGCAGTAAAAACTGCGCCTTTATCCATTCCAGCTGCGCTAAGAATTTGAGGATTTACAGCAAGGATATAAGCCATTGTCATAAAGGTTGTAAATCCAGCAATGAGCTCTGTTTTGAAGTCTGTTTGATTATCGGATAACTTAAAATAATTAACAAGAAATTTCATAAATCACCTAAAAATTGTACTTAATTGCTACTGTTGGATTGACTTTGAAACCGCTCTTGCCTGCGAAATCGTTACTTAGCTCAATTTCGCTACCTATGGAAAATGTTTTATTAATGTTGTACCAAATTTGCGGTTCGCTTAGAAACACAAAGTTTGATTTTTTAATATGATTTTGGAAATTATCTTTCGAAACATAGTGCTTTTCTCTCCAAAAATCAGCGAATCCACTAAAAGTAAGCTTCCCATCCAACAAATGTAAATACCATACTCCAGTGAGTTGAAAATTATGTGGCTCTTCGTTTCTCTCTATATTCTTGTACATAGCTTGAAGGGTAAAGCCTTTTGTGAAATCAGGAGAATTCCAGCTATATGAAGCACCGACAAGGTAGCAATTATTAAACTGAATTGCAGTATTAAAACCGCCATTATATTCAACGTGTGCAGCAATTGGGAAATCCCAGAATTTCAAGTCACGTGAAATTTCCCAGTATGCTTCTGTTGCACCTTTTTTGCTATGGTTAAAATCGACGAAGAAAAAAGTGCTGCCGTAACTATCTGGCTTGAATTGCTCTAAGGTAGTTGTAATATACTCGCGACCATTTCCAAGGTCATAGTGAACTTGCAGATTTTGCGAAATCAAGGATGAAAAAGGTATCAGAAAAATTGTCAATAACAGTAATTTTTTAAACATAATACCTCCATTAAAAAAGAAGTAAAGTTAATAAAAAAAATTGAAATTCGAGTTTATGAATTCTGTTTGATTTGTAAACGAATATACTTTCATAAAAAAACGAGCCACCCAGAAGGGTGGCTATAGTATATGTATCGCAATAATTTACTCTTTAATAGGTTCAATTCTATCGATGCCGTCTTCGGGACATCTTTGATGAATTTTGTATGAAGCAGAAAGAGTGGTAATAGGCACAGCAAGAAGTCTTTCCTTAGCAATCAAGATACCGCAAACACGGCAAATACCGTAGGTTTTATCTTTAATTCTCAGTAGAGCTTCATCTAACTTCTTTATGTAGTCTTTTATTCTTTGAATTTGAGCGTAAGTTTTTTCTTTTTCCATAGCTTCGGAGCCTTGTTCCGCCATATGCATAGAATAAATCATGCTTTCTTCTGCAAAATCGTAGTTAGTAAGGTCTTCGAGACGTTCATAAAGCATCTGAAGTTCGTCAAGAGCTTCGCTTCGAGCTTCTAAAATAATATTTTTGAACATTTCTAAGTCTTCATCGGAATAGCGGACGTCTGGCTTTGGAGCCTGTGGTTCGATAGGAGTAGGCTTCGACTCTTGTTTTTTAACAACTGATTTCGGAGGAACGGGCTTGGGTTCGGCTTTTGGTTTCTCAACAATTTTCTCAATAGGTTTTGTAACGGGTTTCGGTTCTTCCGCTTTAGGTTTTTCTTCATTTTCTGTTTTTTTACGAACAGTGCGTTTTTTTGAAGTCAGTTCTTCCTCGTATTTAATAGGTTCGAGCAAAGCATCATCTTTAATTATTTTTGGCTTTGCATCTTGCTTTATTTCAGTTTTTGTCTCTTCGACCACTTTTGTTACTTTCTTTTTCTCGTCTTTGGGTTGCTCGACTTTTTCTTCGGCTTTGGCTGCTTTTTTAGCAGATTTTGTTTTTGGCATTGGTTCGGGTTCGGCGACTGCAACTACTTCAGCCTTTTTCTTTGCTGATTTTGACGAAGCGGGTTTTACTTCTTGCTTTATTTTTACTTCAGATTTTGCTTCGGCTTCCTTTTGAGCAGTTTTCTTGGTCTTTTTTTCGTCTTTGGGTTGCTCGACTTTTTCTTCGGCTTTGGTTGCTTTTTTAGCAGATTTTGTTTTTGCCGTTGGTTCGGGTTCGGCGACTGCAACTACTTCAGCCTTTTTCTTTGCTGATTTTGACGAAGTGGGCGCTGTCGCCTTTGACGAATTAATATCCTCAATAGGTTTTTCTACTTTTTTAGTAGATTTTGTAACCTTTTTTGGAGTAGTCTCGACTACTTCTTCTTTTTTCTTCTTTGTAGGCATAATTTATTCCTTAATATTGAAATTTCTTTCATTAATAATCATTGCAGTTCTCAAAAGAAAACTGCAATGATATTTACTTATGTATAAGTTATAAATAAAATTTAAATTTTCAAATTATTTTTTTAGAATTTTAACAAAAACGATAGCTTCTTCAATATCAATTTTTTCAAAATCATTTTGATTAGAGACGAACTCTATATTTTCAGCAAGAGTTTCATTTTTAATATAATCAGATTTAGCAGAAAGAGCTTTTTGAATGTCATCATCAGCTGAAACGAATATCTCAATTCTATCAGTAACTTCGAATCCGGATGATTTGCGAAGGTTTTGGATGCGGTTTATGAATTCTCGCGCAATACCTTCGCGAAGCAAATCTTCATCAAGTGCAGTATCCAAAGCAACTGTAATGCTATTTTCAGTAGCAACAAGCCAACCCTCAATATCTTCGCTGAAGATTTCAACATCTTCGAGTGAAATCAAGAATTCTTCGCCATCGATTTGCAATTTATACTGGTTATCTCCAATTAGTTTATTAACTTCTTTGTTTGGCAAATCCTTGATCGCGTTGGCAACTTTTTGGGTAGATTTGCCAAATTTTTTGCCGATGGACTTGAAGTTGGCTTTTGCTCTCTTACTTACGATAGAAGAAGTTTCGTCAGTTACAAATTCTATTTCCTTGATGTTTATTTCTTCTTTTATAATATCGGCAACTGCTTGAATATCACGGCGTTCCTGAGGGTTATCGACAGGCAAAAGTATACGACGCAGCGGCTGGCGAACGCGGATCTTTGATTTTTCGCGAAGGAAACGAGCAAGAGATACAATTTGCTGAGCTTTTGCCATACGATTTTCGAGAGCAATATCAATTTTGTCGTTTTCAACTTCTGGGAGACGGCATAAATGAACAGATTCAGGCTCACTCGGGAATCGCAAGAATTGATAGATTTGTTCTGATAAGAAAGGTGCTGCGGGCGCCATAAGCTGAACAATAGTTTTCAAGACATAACGAAGTGTTTGATAGGCAGCAATTTTCTCTTCATCTTTTTCACCTTTCCAGAAACGGCGACGATTGCGGCGAATATACCAGTTTGAAAGTTCGTAAATGGTGAAATCCTGAATAGAGCGCATTGCTTTTGTAACTTCGTATTCGTTCATTAAACGGACAAAGTCGTTGATTAAAGAATTGGTACGGGAAACAATCCATCTATCAATTTCGGGCTTTTGAGCGTGTGGTACTTCAGGTTCGCTTCCATCGAAACCATCAATATTTGCATATAGAGCAAAGAAAGCATACGTATTAGTAAGCGAACGGAAGAAGTCGGAAATTACAGTTTTAACAATATCTTCTTCATTAAATAAAGTAGCTTTCCATGGTGGATTATTAACAAATAAGTACCAACGGACTGCATCGGCACCGAGCCTATCCATAATATCGAATGGATCAATAACATTTCCTTTGGACTTGGACATTTTAATTCCGTGTTTGTCCAGGATAAGCTCATTGACAATGATATTTTTGAAAGCAGGACTATCGAACAAAGCGGTAGCAATATTATGAAGAGTGTAGAACCAACCGCGAGTTTGGTCGATACCTTCGGCGATAAAATCAGCAGGGAATTGACTGCGGAAAAGTTCCTGATTTTCGAAAGGATAATGGAATTGAGCAAACGGCATAGCACCACTATCGAACCATACATCAATAACTTCGTGGACGCGGCGATATTTATTCCCATTGCGAATAAAAACAACTTTATCAACAAATGGTCTATGTAAATCGATTTCAAGGTCCGACTCTTTGAGTGGGATAAGACTTCCGTCCTCTTGCTCGTAGAAACCTTCCATCAGTTCAGCAATAGAACCAACGGCAAAGATATCATCTTTATTGTTTTCATTGACCCACAATGGAAGAGGAGTTCCCCAGTAACGGTCGCGGGACAAATTCCAATCTTTTACTTCTTCGAGCCAGTTGCCGAAACGTCCTTCCCCTATTTCTTTTGGTTGCCAATTGATTTGCTTGTTCAGTTCAATCATTCTGTCTTTGTATTGAGGCGATTTAATGAACCAGCTTTCGCGTGCGTAGTAGATAATCGGATTTCCTGTACGCCAGCAATGTGGGTAGCTATGGAGATAATCGTTAGTAGCACGATATATTTTCCCGGCGTATTTTAGAGCAACGATAATATCTTTATCCGAACCTTCTTCAGTGTGGTCATCGTAGACAAATGTTTTAACAGCACGACCAGCAAATTCGCCCATGTCATCAGTAAAATGACCATCAAGAGTAACAGGCTGAACAAATGGAATACGGAACTTACGGCTCATTTCGTAGTCGTCCTCGCCGAAAGCAGGAGCGATATGGACAATGCCGGAACCGTCTTCGGTGGAAACAAAACTGCCTGGAAGAACGCTCAGCGCATCAGGGTACTTGTCATTGTTCCATTTGCAGTATGGGAAAATCTGCTCGTATTTTGTTCCAAGAAAATCACGACCTTTGAATTCTTTAAGAATTTCATATTCACCATCAAGAGCAGATAGACGGGCTTTTGCAAGAACGAGTTCGTCCAGAAGTTCACCATCTTTTGTATTTCGTTTATTGCGGACAAGTACGTAATCGATATCCTCCCCCACAGCCGTAGCAACGTTGGCAAGGAGCGTCCAGGGAGTTGTCGTCCATACAAGTAGATATTTCCCAACAAGTTCAGTTATTGGAGAAGAGAGAATTTTCAATTTAATATAGCAATTTGGGTCGCGTACTTCTTTGTAGCCAAGAGAAAGCTCGTGGGAGCTGAGCGGAGTTCCGATTGTGGGAGATTGTGGAACAACTTTGAAACCACGATAGATAAGCCCTTTATCAAAGAAAGTTTTCAAAGCCCACCAAACTGACTCGATATAGTCATTGGTGCAGGTAATATAAGCTTTGGATAAATCGACCCAGTAGCCCATTCTTTCGGTGAGATATCCCCAACCTTCGTCCATTTCGATGTTTTTATAAACTAATTCTTTGCATTTAGCATTGAATTTATCAATTCCGAAAACTTCAATTTGAGATTTATCTTTAATTCCGAGTTCTTTTTCGACTGCGATTTCCACAGGCAAACCGTGTGTGTCCCATCCAGCCTGGCGGCGTACATAATATCCCTGCATAGTTTTGAAGCGGCAAATAGTATCTTTTATGGTGCGAGCCATCATATGATGTATTCCGGGCTTGCCATTTACAGTGGGGGGACCTTCATAGAAGCTATACACTTTGCTTTTGTCAGCCTTTTCGAGTGTTTTGTCGAATATTTTGTTTTCTTTCCAAAAGTTCAATACGGATTTTTCAATTTCGGGATACGAGATTTTTTCAGGTAATGATTTAAACATTTTTCTTCACGGATAAGTATTAAAACATACGAATATTTATATAAAATAAATTTCAATTTTACGACTTTTTTTTCATATAACAAAAAGAATTGTGAAATAAGTTATTAAGTTATTACGAAGAGCGAAATAATTGAAAAGACAGAAAGTTATCAACACAAGAAAAAAATATTTGTTATTTAGAAACGATTTGTTATATTGCGTGTGAAAAAGTGGGATAAAGTGGTAAAAAATCCCAAAAACGAGACCAAATTGGTAAAAAATGGCATTCTTTAAAGGACAAGAGACATACTCGATAGATAACAAGGGTCGGGTAAATATTCCAGCAAAGATGAGGAAATCACTTTCGCCGGAAGCAAATGATACTTTTGCCATTACACGAGGATTGGATAGATGTGTCACAGCGTATCCGATTGATGAGTGGAAGAAATACGAGGAAAAGTTTGCCAATTTAAATCAGTATGATGAGAAGAACAGGTATTTTTTGAGGATGTTGCTGATGTGGAGCGAAGAGGTGGTGCTCGATGCTCAACAAAGGATAACATTGCCACGTAAATTGCTTGAATTTGCAGGGATAGAAAGCAAAGTGATGATAGTTGGGATGGGAGACCACATAGAATTTTGGAATCCTGATGAATTTGAAAGTTACTTGAATAAATTCAACGAACCTTATGAAAAGGTCGCTGAACAAGTGTTCTCTGACAGTTTGAAGTGAGACTGGCTGTGAAAAAAAAAAGCATAAGAAGCGACAGAAACCTATAAGCACAGATGCGGCAAATTATGATTATCACTTGCCGGTGCTTGGCGAAAAGTCTGTCGAGTTGCTAATAAACAGGCAGGACGGAATATATATAGACGGCACTCTTGGAGGCGGTGGGCACGCGGCGTTAATCCTTCGAAAGCTCAGTTCTGGGGGGAATTTATGGGCTTTCGATAAAGATGAAAACTCTATTCGGCACTGCCGAATAAAATTTGAGGAAGAGTTAAACAAAAAGCCTCCAAGACTTGTGCTGTTCAATTGTGGTTTTGAAGAAGCCTTCGAGCAGCCCGCTCTGGCGGGCAATTTCTCTGGTCTTCTGCTTGATTTAGGCGTTTCCTCAATGCAGCTGGACACCGACTCACGGGGGCTAAGCTATCGGGTTAATTCGAGCTTAGATATGAGGTTTGGTGGAAGCGGCATTTCGGCAGAAGACCTTATCAATTCTTTAACGGAAGAGCAAATCTATAACATTCTGCGAAATTATGGCGAAGAGCCACGCTCGCGGGCAATCGCCCGTGCAATTCTAACTCGCAGAAAGTTTAGTCGACTACACACGACTTTCGAGCTTCGTGAAACAGTAGAAAGCTGCACACCAAGACCGCAACAGATAAGAACTCTCTCGCGTGTATTTCAGGCGTTTCGTATTGCTGTCAATCGAGAGCTAGAAGTGCTCGAATACTCACTCCGCAAAGCAATATCGATGCTTTCTCCTGCTGGAAGGATTGTTGTGATTTCTTATCACTCGCTCGAGGACAGAATTGTAAAGCACATTTTCAAAGAACATACGATAAAAAAAGGCACAGATGATACATCAAACACTGTGCCAAAAATGAAAATTCTCACTACAAAGCCTATTGTTCCTGATGAGGAGGAGCTTAGGATTAATCCTCGTTCAAGAAGCGCTAAATTGAGAGCCGCCGAAAAGATTTAATACCTATTTTGCTTCCTTTGCGTTTTAATTATTATTTGTTCTTCTGAATTTTTATTTAATTTGAAATCTATACGTAAAGTTCGCTTCCCTTCGAATTTATATTTGTGTGATGAAGAAAGGATTTTGGTGTTAGAGAAATCGCCAGAAATCAGCAACACAAGGTCCTCGCTATTATTGGCGTTGTTTGAGAAGGAATATTTGTAGGTTTCAATCTGGTCGATGCCATCAAAATCCAAGTTTTCGATTTCCTCTCGACCGTTGATATTAAAGGCTCGGGAAAGTTTTAGAGCTTCGGTATTATTTATGTTTATGCCATTAGTTTGAATTTCACCGATAAATTCAATGTTTTCCTTATTCATCGAATAAATTGAGAAAATACCCTTCGGAATTGCAAAACCTAATCCATTTTCCTTGGAATTCACCAATTCAATTACATTAAAAGCATCAACTTTGCCTTTTGTATTTTGCCAGGGTTCAAAGCTTGAAAAAGCATATTTTTTCTTTTGAATTTTGATATTGTCTGCACTTTTGTAAGAGATTTTTTTGAATTGTTGGTTCAAAATTGAGAAATCATCTTTAAGGTCGTAGATGAAAAGACCTGTTAATTCTTCTTCGGAAGTATTTGTAATATTCATTTTAGAAGCTTCTGGGGAAAATCTCATCAAACCATAGTCTTGTTGTTCAGAAATGTTGTTAAATCCAGTTGGTTTTTGGACGTCTCCGTAGATGAGTTTCAGTTTAGTATTTTTGAAATCTTTGCCTGAATTGTTATAAATCTGGAAGTGTGAAGAAAGAGAAGCAGTATTTGTCTGGTCGTTGATAATTAAAAAATGTTGAGCGTCCCAGGAAACATCATTAATTTGATAAGTAAGGTTAATGTTTTGCACGCCTGATTTATTGGGCTCTACTTCAAAACTATATTTGTTGTTCAAAGTAATATTCTCGGGAAGTTCTTTAATTTCTATATCATATTCGAGCAGGTTTGATAGAAGAACGATGGAATTATCTTGTTTTTTAATAATTAATCTTGGGTTATCATTCGGAAAGAAGGAAAGAATTTTGCCAGTTAGTTTTTCATTGCTGAATTTGTGGTAAACAGTAACATCTTTGTTGATTGAATTTGATAATATTTCATTGAATAATGATTTTCGGAAAAAGGAATAAGAATAGACATTCCCATTTAATTTTATCATAAGAGAATTAGGAATAACGTTATCAGATAGATTATCAATAAGGAATTGCTGGCGACCGCTTTTTAGATTAGCTTGGATGGTTTCCTCGACAACAGCAAATCCATTGTTATAGATTGTTAGTTTCGCTTCTTGTGCAACCAGAAAATTGCACGCAAGAAGAAACATAAAAAAATTCATTTTCATAGTTTATTCCTTATTTTCATAATAATTTTTGAGAGACTTGTTTTTTAAATCGTATTGTCCTTCGAGGTGGTTGGCTTTTGTTTTTTCCCAGAGAACAGCACCATCGAGATATCCGGCTCGACCTATCATATGAGAGGAAACAGGTGAGGTCATAAACACAAATATTACAATAAGGATAGAGCGAGAATAAACAGCAAGATCGTGAAAGAATACAGCAGTTCCGACGATAACCAAACCAACCCCGAGGGTACTGGCTTTGGTAGTAACAGAAACACGAGTGTAAAGGTCAGGCATTTTAACTAAACCGATAGCAGTAAGAAAAATAAAAATACTGCCAGAAACAATTAAAACACCAGCAATAATTTCGAGAATAGTATTCATTGCAGGTTTCTCCTTTCAAGGTAATAAGCGAAAGAAACAGTTCCGAGGAAGGAAATAAGAGCTAATATTAATGCAACATCCAGAGCCATTGTCTTTTTCATATAAACGCCGAAAGCAGCCATAAAAGCGATGCCAATTGAAGTCATAGTGTCGAGAGCGACAATACGATCAGCGATATCTGGCCCGGCAATAAGTCGGAACAAAGAAATAAGCACAGAAAGAATAATCAATGGCAACGAAATATATAAGCAAATATCGAGGAAACTCATCTCATAACCTCCAAAAGTTTTCTTTCAAGACCATTTTTTAAATCTTTGATAAAAGTATCGACATCATCAACATACATAGCGTGTATATATAGAGTTTTTCTATCGTCCGAAACATCAATACTCCAGGTGCCCGGTGTCATAGTAATCATATTAGCAAACAAAGTAATTTCTAAATCAGTTTTGCAATCGAGTGGGATTGCCAAAATTGCTGGTTTCATAAAATATCCGGGAGTAGCAACATCGTAGGCAACTTTCAAATTGGAAACAATAATTTCTTTTATAAAATAAAGAATAAACCAAATGACTTTGAAAAAACGGGTAAAATATGGTGTTGGTTCGGTTGATTTACGAGTAATAAAAAGGAAGATAAAACCAAGAAAAAAGCCTTCGAAAAAGGCGTATAGATGCATATTTCCTTGAAGAAACATCCAGATAAAAGCAAACATAATATTAACCATCAGTCTATTCATTGGGCACCTCCAAGAACAGCGTTAATGTAGATAGAAGGATTGAGAAGCTGGTGAGCAGCTTCATTAGCATAATTGAGGAAAGGCTCTGGATTTAGTCCAATAAATAAAGTAATTGCTGCAAGAAAAATAATTGGAGCAAACATCATAGCGATTTTGAATTTTGGCAGTTGGCGAAGTGTTTGCTGTTCAGCTGCAAATTCAGCTTTTTGCTCTTTCCAGAAAACTTCGTTCCAAATTTTTATCATAGAAAACAAAGTAAGCAATCCGACGAACAAAGATACAGCAAGCGCAAGGTATTCTCCTTTTTCGACGGCAGCAACAGCAACTGTGTATTTTGCCCAGAAGCCAGAGAGTGGTGGCACACCACCGAGCGAAAGAGCCGGTATTAAAAATAACAAGCCAAGAAGTGGATATAATTTAAGTACACCACCGAGCTTTTTCAGCAGGTAAGTACCTTTTAGTTCATTGACAACGCCTGAAACAAAGAATAGATTAGTTTTTACAATGATGTGATGAAAAATATAGAAAACACCGCCAGCAATACCAAGTGGGGTCATAAGTCCCAATCCCAAAATCATATAACCAATCTGGCTGATTATATGAAATGATAAAATTCTGCGGAATTCCATCTGAGAGGCAGCACCAAGCACACCCGAGAGCATAGTAAGCATTGCGATGATAATAATTATTGTGTGAGTGAAGGCAACATCAGTAACAAATATTAGTGTAAAAACTCTGAAAAGTGCGTAGACACCTACTTTGGTAAGCATACCAGCAAAAATTGCCGACACAGCTGCTGGTGGCGTATGATACGAAGCAGGAAGCCAGAAAAATAGTGGGAATATGGCGGCTTTGATACCGAACGAAACTAAAAAGAACATTGCCATAACATTGACAATACCTTTATTAGGGAGCATAGGGATTTTTCGGGCTAAATCTGCCATATTTAATCCGCCAGTAATCCCATAGAGAATCCCTACTCCAACAACAAAAAGAGATGATGAGAGCAGATTTAAAATTACATATTTTATAGCACCTTCCAGTTGCGAACGTTTGCCACCCAAAGCAACAAGAGAAAAAGATGAGATAAGCAGCACCTCGAACCAGACGAACATATTGAACAAGTCGCCCGTCATAAAAGAGCCGTTTATACCCATAATCATAATTTGTAACAGAGGGTAGTATCCGAAATGCTCTCGAGTTTCGTCCATTGTCCCAAGGGAATATATTGAGGTTGCAAATCCAATGATAGCTGAAACAAGTATCATAGTCATTGTAAGCAAATCGGCAGTAAAGATAATACCAAATGGTGCTTTCCAGGCACCAATGTAAAGACATTGTATTCCACTTGTTTTAACATACCACGTAAGATATATAGCAAGGACTAAAGTAATTGTCGAGCCCAAAGCATTAATGATTCTTTGAATTGAACGATGTTTCCAGAAAAACAGCATAATAATTCCGATAAATAGCGGAAAAACAACAGGCATAGCTAAAATTGAGTTCATCTACTTGTCCCCCGGAATATCTTCGTTACACATAATGTCGGTAGAATTCATTTTATCTAAGTCGTCATCGCCAACTTTTTGGAAAGCCTTACGGAAAAGAGCGATTGCGAAGGCTTGAGTGCCGAAACCTATAACAATTGCAGTTAAAATCAAAGCTTGTGGAAGTGGGTCGGCATAAGTGCCTTCGAGAGTGCTTGCGTTTTCGGGGATAAATGCAGCCAAGCCTTTTGTAACGCGAGCAACTGAAAAGATGGTCAGATTAACTGCATTGCCAAGGAAGACCATACCTAAAATTACTTTCACAAGGCTCCTTCGCAACATTAAGTAGAATGCTGATGTGGCTAATATCCCAACAATTATTGCTAATACAAATTCCATACATTACTCCTTATCTTCGAACAAAGTGAAAATGATGTTGAGAGTAACACCCAAAACGGTGAAATAAACACCAGTATCGAAAACTGTTGGGGTTCCTAAACTCCCGACGATAGGTAATTTATGCTCGTACCAAACACCTGTCATCAGTGGCTTCCCAAATAATATAGGGAAAACAGTACTACTTGCAGCAAGGAACAATCCAAACGCTAATACTTTTATTGGTTGTAGTCGGAATATAGTTTTAACTTTGTCAATACCAAAACCCAGAAGGTAGAGCGAATAAGCAGCAGAAGCGACAAGGCCGCCAACGAAGCCACCTCCGGGATGATTATGCCCACGAAAGAGCAAAAAAACGGAAAAAATAAGCAACAGTGGTAACAAATACATTGTCATTGTTCTTAGAATAATTGATCTCATTGCTCGCCTCCTTGCTTTCTCAGACGAAGTAAAGAATAAACACCAACAGCAGCAATCGAAAGCACAGTAATTTCGCCCATAGTATCAAATCCACGGAAATCTACAAGAATTACATTGACAATGTTTTTCCCATGTCCGATTAAATAACTTGTTTGAGCAAAGTATTCGCTAAGCCCAGTGTCGAATTTACCATATGCACTAACGAAAATAATTATCATTGTGAAAATTGAACCGAATGCTAATGCAATAACTAAATCGCGAATTCTTGTTTTTAGTTTTGAATAAGTGAAAAAACGAGGCAATTTGTATAAAACGAGCACAAACAAAATAACAGAAAGGGTTTCGATGGAAAGTTGTGTCATTGCTAAATCAGGTGCGCCGTAAATAATATAAATCAATGAAATTAGCGCCCCAACAATGCCCATAGATGCAATAGCAGAAAGACGCCCCTGGGAAAGAAGAGCAAAAACACTTGCAATTAGGACAGTTATCAACATCGAAATATCGTATATATCTATGCCTGCAATACTTCTTTCAATCGAAATTGCAAAGGCATTTAGAATGCTTCCCGAGGTGTTGAAACCAAAAAACGAACCACCAACTAACAAAATGAACAGGGCTAAAATTGTAAATATATAATAGCGAAGATGACCATTTTGCAAAAATTTAGTTTGAATTTCGGCAAAACTTAAAGTTCCATTGAAAATATAATCGTACCATTTTGAGGGGAAAAAGTATTCCGGTATTCTAATTTTCTCGATAAATTCAACAAGCGACTTGCGATTAAGAACAAAAATAAGCCCAACGACAATTGTCAGAGCGCTTAGCAGCAACGGTAAATTAAATCCGTGGAACAGCGCAAGATGATGCGAAGCCGAAGGAAAAATTGATTGCAAAGCTTTGTTAGTAAGTCCGTCCACAGTGGAACCAGCAAAAAGACCGGACACCAAGCCCAACAATGCAAAAGCAACGGGTCCACTTGTCATCTGAAATGGGGCTTCGTGAACGTGTTCGGAAGGAGATTTGTATTCGCCGAAGAATGGCAGAATGCCGCTATACGCCATAACAGCAAAAATGTTTACAGCAGAAATCACAGAAATTGTAATAAATAAGGTGCTATATTGACCAGAAAGCAAAGCTGTTTCGTAAAGCATTTCTTTGCCGATGAAGCCAATAAAAGGAATAATACCCATACCCGAAAGAGCGGCTAAAACACCAATTAATGCGGTAATAGGTAAATATTTACGTAGCCCACTGATATTACGGATATCGCGAGTTCCAGTTTCGTGGTCAATAATCCCAGCAGTAAGGAATAGCGCACCTTTGTAGAGGGAATGAGCGAACAAATATATTATCATTGCAGAAATAGCTTTTTCACCACCGAGTCCGATTAGCATAGTAAGAGTGCCAAGCACAGAAACAGTAGAGTAAGCGAGAAGGCGTTTTAAATCTGTTTGCTTCAAAGCCATGGTCGATGCCATAAGCATTGTCCAACCACCGAAGCCACCAAGCAGCCACATCCAGAGTTCAGTCCCACCAAGAATAGGCAAAAACTTAATCATAAGAAAAACACCAGCTTTGACCATTGTAGCAGAATGTAAATATGCGCTAACCGGAGTTGGTGCTTCCATTGCGTTCGGCAACCAAAAATGGAATGGGAATTGAGCCGACTTTGTAAATGTACCGATCAAAAAAAGAATCAATATTGAAGGATAGAGAGCGTTATTTATCAAATTGCTATGAAAAGCAGACATTTGAGAAATTTCATATGTGCCAGCAATTTGTCCAATAATGATAACACTTGCAAGAAGTGCCAATCCCCCACCGGCTGTAACCAGCAATGACTGCAAAGCAGCATAACGCGAGCGTTCCTGTTCGTGATTAAATCCGATTAGCAAAAATGAGCTAATTGATGTGAGTTCCCAGAAAACGAAAAGAGCAAGCGTATTATTGCAAGTTACTACACCAAGCATAGAAGCCATAAAAATGCTTATGTAGATGTAGAATGGCACAATCTTTTCGCTTTTTGCTAAATAGGCAGAAGCGTAAAGATACACTACAAAACCAATCCCGCTAATGATAAGAGCAAATAGAAGATTAAGTCCATCAATCATAAAATTAAGATTGATTTTAAGGGAAGGAATCCAGTAGAACGTCGTTAAGATTTTTTCGCCTGCCAATACATTAGGTAAAAATTGCAAATAGAAGATAAATAGCGAAAGCGGCAAAATCGAAAGCAGTGCTCCCGCTACTTTCCTATTTAACTTGAAGATAAGCGGCACTATGCAGGCAACAATAAATCCTGATAATACAGCAATAAGCATCAAAAATACTCCAAAATATTTATTTATCTGTTAGTTAGCATAAATAAAAATTAAAATAGCAATACCAATAATTATTCTGTAAACAATAAAAATATAAGTTGAGTGTTGCTTTAGATATTTTATGAGAAAATCAATAGTAAAATATCCACTAATAGCGGAGACCGCTGTTGCCACAAGAATATTTAACCAATCGCCAGCAGAAACAAAAGATAAAGCCTGATAGAACTGGAGCAAACCGCTAGCAAAAATTGCAGGTATGCTAAGCAAAAAAGAGAATCTTGCGGCAGTTTCGCGCTTCATTCCTAATAACAAACCTGCTGTAATTGTTGTGCCCGAACGAGATGAACCCGGAATAAGTGCAACGCATTGAGCAAACCCAACCGAAAGAGCATCCCAAAAATTCAAATCTTTTTCGGACTTGCGAAGCTTAGCTATTTTCTCGGCAAAAAGCAAAATCAAAGCCAAGGCAATAAGACTTATGGCAATAACTGTAAGACTTTTAGTGAAATCGCCTTCAATAATCTTTTTAAGAGCAAGGCCGATTGTCATTATAGGCAAACTTCCAACGATAACAAACCAACCGAGACGGCTATTCAGACTTTGTTGTGGAAAAGAAAGTCGATTTTTCCCAAGATTTTCGCGTAAAAATGCTGTTGGAATGTCGTAAATTTCGCGACGAAAATACCAGAGAACAGAAAACAGAGTGCCAAGCTGGATAATTGCAATAAAAGCAGTCCATTGCTCTGGGTGAGTGTGGTCGATAGTTCCAAAAAGTTCGCCGAAAATTGTAAGATGAGCAGTAGAACTAATAGGAATGAATTCTGTAAGACCCTGGATTAATCCTAAAATAATAGCAACAAACAAACTCATTATGAAAACTTATAGTTTAAAATATTAATTGAAACATAATGCACTTAAAAAAACAAATTAACAAGAATTATTGAAATTTGGAAAAGTGATAAGTTTTTTTTCTTATTTTTGTAAATATTTTTTTATTTGGGGAGTCCAATTGATGATACGGCTTAATGTAAATATCGACCATATTGCAACAATACGCAATGCACGTGGTGGGAACGAGCCTGATCCGGTTGTTGCAGCATCGTTAGCTGAGTTGGCAGGAGCAAGTGGAATAGTATGTCATTTACGAGAAGACCGCCGCCATATAAACGATAGGGATTTGCGACTTTTGCGGGAAACAGTGCAAACCAAATTAGATCTTGAAATGGCGGCAAATGAAGAAATAATTCAAATTGCGTTACAAACACGACCAGAATTAGTTACAATTGTTCCTGAAAAGCGTCAAGAGCTTACAACTGAAGGTGGGTTAGATGTTTTTTCGCAAAAAGATAAGATTAAATCTCTATGCGAGAGAATGCATGAGCGAGGAATAGAAGTAAGTTTGTTTGTCGAACCAGAAGAAAAGCAAATAGTAGCTGCCAAAGAAGTTGGTGCAGATATGGTCGAACTTCACACAGGGGCTTACGCTCATGCCAAAACTCCCGAACGTTTCAAATTCGAGCTAAATAGGATTATTAATGCCGCCGCTTATGCTGGCAATCTTGAATTGAAAGTAGCAGCAGGACACGGACTAAACTACTACAACACAAAGCATGTTTGTTACATTTATGAAATTGAGGAATTAAGTATTGGCCATTCAATTATATCGCGTGCTGCATTTGTAGGAATTGAACGAGCAGTAAAAGAAATGATTGAACTCATAAATAACTCAACATTACACAGGAACATAGATATTTAATTTAATTTGTATGTGTGGAATAGCAGGAATATTCAACTACTCTGGACAGCAAAACGCTATAAGCCAAGAAATTTTAAAAAAAATGTCTGATTGTATCGTTGAGCGAGGTCCTGATTCAGATGGCACTTATATTTCCAATGATGAACTATGCGGAATGTCTTTTCGTCGATTGGCAATAGTAGATCTTTCTTCGAATGGCAATCAGCCAATGCAAACTGCCGATTGGCAATTCTCGATTGTGTTCAATGGTGAGATATATAATCATCTTGATGTTCGCAAGCAATTGATTGAATTAGGGTTTAATTACCGCTCCAAAACTGATACAGAAACAATTTTATATGGATATGTAAGATGGGGAAAGGAAGTTTTGCAAAAATTGCTTGGGATGTGGGCAATCGCAATTTACGATAACAGCAGACAGGAACTTTTTTTATCACGGGATAGAATTGGAATCAAGCCTTTATATTTTTACAACAAAAATGGGATTCTACTATTTGCCTCGGAGATAAAATCAATTTTGGCTCATCCGCTGGTAGAAAAAGAGTTCAATTTCGATGAATTACCTAATTATTTAAATTACGGATTGTCTTCCACCCGTGGAACATTATTTAAACATATATACAAAATTCCTGCTGGGCACTATTTAATAATCAATAAGAAAGGCGAGATAAAATTACAACGGTTTTGGAGCCCGTTCAACGGGGAAAAGGAAAAAGAGTTAGAACACTTGAATGACAAAGAAATTCAAGTTCAGTTGCTTGATTTGTTGCGGCAGTCAATCAAAGCACGAATGATGAGCGATGTTCCATTCGGGGTGTTTCTAAGTGGTGGAATAGATTCGAGTGTGAACGTTGCACTAATGGCAGAGCTCATGAATCGCCCGGTAGATACCTTCACGGTTGGTTTTCGAGAACTTGAAAAATACAATGAACTTGAATATGCGAGAAAAATAGCAAAAATTTTCAAAACGAATCATCACGAAATATTAATTAATGAGAATGATGCAATTGGCATATTAGAAAAGCTCGCCTATCGTGAAGACGAACCGAATGCCGATCCAGTTTGTATTCCTTTATATTTTTTATCGAAATTGACACGTGAAAGCGGCACAATAGTTGTGCAAGTAGGCGAAGGAAGCGACGAACAATTTGCAGGTTACCCGTGGATTGTTCAGCATTACAATGTGTATGAAAAATACTGGAAGCATTACATAAAATTACCGCAACTGATTAGAAAATCGGCTTATTTTGCTGCAAAGCCTATTTTGAATGCAACAGGTCAAATTTTGGCACTTGATTATATTCGGCGAGCTGCTTACGGTGAGCAGTTTTATTGGAGTGGTATGCCGATTTTTTCTGTTTGCCACTTGCAAAAACTCTTCGGAGCGAATTTTGAGCATTTAGTAACGAAGCCAGCGGAATATTCTGACTACTTACACAGGCAAGCACTTGAACTATCGCCGAACGCTGATTACTATCAGCGAATGGCGTATTTGGAGCTTACTCAGCGGCTTGCTGAACTCTTGCTAATGCGAGTTGATAAAGTTACAATGTCGCATAGCATTGAAGCACGCGTCCCGTTTTTAGACCACAGAATAGTTGAATTTTCAACAGCGTTAAAAGCAAATCGCAAGATGCCAGATGGCAAAACAACCAAATACATCTTGAAAAAAGCAGTCGAAAACATTCTTCCAACTGATATTATTTACAGACGGAAGCAAGGTTTTGCCGCACCTGTTGAAGAATGGCTACGCAAGGAATGGCGCCAGTACGCTCAAAATGAAATTATGAATTCCTATTTTGTTCAAAATAGCATTTTCAATAAAAAATACGTTGAAAAACTCATAGCAGAACATCATTCACATAAATCAAATAACTCAAAACAAATTTTTGCACTTCTGATGTTATCGCTTTGGTGGAAAAAGTATTTTTAATTGTGGCATATTTCTTGCGTAATTAAAAAAACTTTTGAATTTCAACCAAAGTTGGTAATTTTGGAACGGGCAATTATGATTAAGAAATCAAAAAATATAATTTTGCCATTGATATTGGCAGTGATTGTGTTTATTAGCTCAACTCAGGATAAAGCTAATAAAATTTCACAGATTGCATTGCCCGACGAAGAGGAATTAAGCAAACGCACACCAATTCCACTGATTTTTTCCCCCGTTAAGGATACTATTTATGTGTTGGGCGATGAATATGTAGAAATCTGCTTGACAACTCAGACAGCAAAATTAGTTAAAAGAAATGGCGAAATCTTCGAGTATAAAATTAGCTCGGGTAACCCATATATTTCTCAGGGAATGGAGACAACAACGGGTGTTTTTACGGTGCAATCGAAATCACCGAAAGCAATATCCAAGCAGTTCGATAATGCAGAGCTCTTTTGGTGGATTGGATTTAACGGTAATATTGGTTTTCACGGGCTTGCGGGAAATGGGTACTACCATCATTTAGGCGTTAGGTCGTCCTCACACGGATGCGTGAGAATAAGCCGTGAGGACGGTAAAGATTTGTATGAGAAAGTGCGAATAGGCACTCCGGTAATGGTTTATAAAACCGAGCCAGCAAGAATATTTGCTTTTGCAGATTTTGATTTTTATGTAAAATCGCCTTCCGCAATATTATTAAACGATGATGCAAGTATAAGAAGACTATTGAGTAGTCGGCTTGATAATCTATATCAAGGTAAAGCACACACAAAAAATAAAATGAGATTGTTTATTGATGGAGCCACCAAATTGAGACAACTGAAAATTTCGGAAGGAGATTTTGCAAAAGTTTCTATAATACAGGAAGTACCTATGGGTGAAATTCCACTTCAAGCAGTTGCCAAAGACAGATTGAATAGGAATCAAATCTTGATTGCCCGTGCAAGTAAGCAAAAAGATGAATTATCGGAAAATAAAGAGAAAAAGACAAATTAAAAATCGTTGAGTAAAATAAAAATCCCCAGCTTTGACGAGCCGGGGATTATTATTTTTAAGAATTAATTATCATTTCAAGAGCCATTTGATATTTGTCGAGGGTCCCGCTGATGATTTCAGGAGGCAGATCTGGAGGTGGAGGCTGCTTGTTCCAACCGGTGCTTTCGAGCCAATCGCGAAGAATTTGCTTATCGAAGTTTGTTTGAGGAACACCTGGAGCATAGTTTGCCTTCAACCAGAAGCGAGATGAGTCAGGAGTAAGAGCTTCATCGATTAGTATTATTTTGTCGTCGATTGTTCCAAATTCGAACTTGGTATCGGCAAGTATAATTCCGCGTTCTGCAAGGTAGTTTGCAGCAAATTTGTATAATTCTATTGAATCTTTCTCAATGATACTGTAAACGCTCTTACCAAGAATATCTTTTGCTTTTTCGGGAGAGATATTTTCGTCGTGTCCTGCTTCTGCTTTGGTAGAAGGCGTAAAAATGGGTTCGGGAAGTTGCTCGAATTCTTTAAGTCCTGTTGGCAATGGAATACCGCAAATAGTTTGTGATTTCTGATATTCTTTCCAGCCGCTACCGGCAATATAGCCACGGACAATACATTCGACAGGGAGTGGTGAGCATTTTTTCACCATCATCGAGCGGCCATCGAGGACATCTCTGTATTTGTGGCAAATATCGGGATAATCATCAACATTTGATGAAATGAAATGGTTGTCGATTATGTGTTTAGTATTTTTGAACCAGAATTCAGAAATTTTGTTAAGGATAATTCCTTTGCCGGGAATAGGTTCATTCATTATCACGTCGAAAGCAGAGATGCGGTCGGTAGCAACAAACAAAAGGCATTCGCCGAGGTCATATACATCTCGGACTTTACCTCGGCGAATGAGAGGAATATCTTGAAAGTTTGTTTCGAAAACGTTCATTTAGAGCATTCCTGCAATAACAAGAGAAACAACAGCCATTAACTTTATAAGGATATTGAGCGATGGGCCGGAAGTATCTTTGAATGGGTCACCAACTGTGTCGCCAGTAACGGCTGCTTTGTGTGGGTCTGAACCTTTGTAGTAACGTTTGCCGTCGATTTCGACACCTTCTTCGAACATTTTTTTAGCATTATCCCAAGCACCACCAGCATTAGCTTGGAAAACAGCAAGCAGAACACCAACAACAGTAACACCAGCGAGCAAACCACCTAATGTTTCAGCACCGAAAGCAAATCCAACAAAAAGCGGAACAATCACAGCAAGAAGGCCAGGAGCAATCATCTCACGAATAGCAGCTTTTGTGGAGATGGCGACGCATTTGGTATATTCGGCAGCGTCTTGCGCTTGGTGCAAAGCGTCTAAATCTTCTTTGCTCCATTCTTTTTTATCTTTATCTCCATATTTTTTCATTAATTCGAGGGCTTTAACCATCGAAGGGATTTCAGTAAATTGGCGACGCACTTCTTTGACCATACTCATAGCAGCGCGTCCAACAGCCCCCATAGATAAAGCACTAAAAACAAAAGGAAGCACTCCACCGATAAACAATCCAGCCATTACGTTTGCTTTGGAAATATCGATGGATTTAATATGAGCAGCAGTCATAAACGCACCAAAAAGTCCCAATGCAGTTAAAGCAGCGGAACCGATAGCAAAGCCTTTTCCAATAGCAGCAGTAGAATTACCGACAGCATCGAGTTTATCGGTGCGAGAGCGAACTTCTTTTTCGAGTTCGCTCATTTCTGAGATACCGCCCGAGTTGTCTGCAATAGGACCGTATGCGTCAACTGCGAGCTGAATTCCGGTTGTAGCAAGCATACCGACAGCAGCAATTGCTATTCCATAGAGACCAGCATAATAGAAAGAACCAACAATAGCAATAGCGATAAGAATAACAGGAATTGCTGTAGAAAGCATACCTGTTCCAATTCCAGCAATAATGTTGGTAGCGTGTCCAGTTAGAGATTGCATAGCAATTTTGCGAACGGGAGGTTTGCCCAAGCCAGTGTAATATTCAGTGATAAAGCCAATACCAACACCAGCTAAAAGCCCAACTATTGTTGCAAGGAAAACGCCAAGAGAAGTGATAGTAAATACTTGATTATACAGTGGGTCTTCGTATAGCCATTGTTCGGGGAGAATCCAGTGAATAATCAAGTAAGAAACGATAATCATAAGTACGGCTGCAATACTTGTCCCGACATTAAGTGCAGCTTGCGGATTGCCGCCTTCACGAACTTTTACGAAAAACGTTCCGATGATAGAAACAATTATACCAGCACCTGCAAGGAAAAGAGGTAGAACAACAGCTGAGAGACCTTTGAACAAGGTTGCTTGAAATTCAGGCACAGCAAAGAATGATGCACCAAGAACCATCGCGGCTACAATAGAACCAACATAGGATTCGAACAAGTCAGCCCCCATACCAGCTACGTCGCCTACGTTATCGCCAACGTTGTCGGCAATAGTTGCAGGATTAAGCGGATGGTCTTCGGGGATTCCGGCTTCGACTTTACCAACGAGGTCAGCGCCGACGTCTGCTGCCTTTGTATAAATACCGCCACCAACTCTTGCAAAAAGTGCAATTGACGAAGCACCGAACGAAAAGCCCGTTACAACATTTACCACTTTCAATATAGCTTCGCTTGAACTTAGACCATCAAAAGTGTTATTATATAAAAGGAATAGTATGCTTAAGCCTGTAACACCGAGGCCAACAACGCCCATACCCATAACAGAGCCCCCAGTAAATGCAACACGCAAAGCACTGTTTAGCCCTGTGCGAGCAGCACTAGTTGTGCGAACATTTGCTTTTGTTGCAACTCGCATCCCAATAAAACCAGCTAAGCCTGAACAAAAGGCTCCAACTATAAAGGAAAGCCCGACAAGTGGATGTGTGTTCTCTGTATTTGCACCCTGAATAGTAAGCAGAATTGCAACAAGAACAACGAAAATCGCAATCATTTGATACTCAGCTTTGATAAATGCCATAGCACCGTCTGCGATTGAACGGGAAATTCGCTGCATCCTTTCGTCGCCGGCATCCTGACGGCTAATCCACTTTGCCCTTATGTAAGTAAAGAGCAATGCAATTAAACCAGCAATAGGAATTAAAAATAGTAGTGAATCCATCTAAAACCCCTTAAATTAGTAAATATTAATTGTTTAGTGATGCACAGAAATATTTGTTATTTAGTTCAAAATTAATCACAAATAAGATAAATAAAAAATAAAAAAACATTAATAATCAATGTCTGCAAGTAAATAGAAAGAACCGGTAACAATAAAAGGTTCATTTCTTGATTTAGCGAATTCAAAAGCTTGCTGTGGATTTTGAACTACTATATTTGTAATTTCTAATTTATCTGCTATTTGTTTGATGAAATCCGAGGGCATAGCACGCTTGGTAAATGGTTGAGTAATAATAAGTAAATTAGTTATATGTTTTATTTTATCCAGCATTTCTGAAACGTTTTTATCCGACATAACACCAAATACTATATTGAATTTTACATTTGGAAAGATTAATTGTGATGTTTCGGCAAGTTTTTCGAACGCGGCAGGATTGTGAGCAGTATCGAGAATTACCATTGGACAACGAGATATAATCTGGAACCGACCGAAAAGACCGGTATTTTCAACAACATTTTTCACGCCATCAGAAATTGACTGCTGCAAAACACTGAAATAATGATTTATATTTTCCAGTGCTAATATAGCAAGCGAATGATTAATAGTCTGGTGGTTACCCAGAAGAGGAGAATTGATTAAATAAGTATTTGAATTAGTTTTTATTTGAAATTGCATTGTATAATCAGGATTTATACCAATAATTTTTGTTATTGCACCATCGGATTGAATTAGACGGCTATTTCGTTCAACGCAAATATTTTCGATTACTTTATATGCGTTAAAAGGCAATTCACCTAAAAGAGTTGGCGTATTTTGCTTTATTATGCCGCCTTTTTCGAAAGCAATTTGTTCGATAGTATTGCCTAAATAATCTGTATGTTCGATAGCAATGCTTGTAATAATACTTAAAAGCGGTGCCAAAACATTAGTTGCATCAAGACGCCCACCTAAACCTGTTTCAACAATGGCAATTTCTACATTGTTGCGAGCAAAATAGTCGAAAGCAATTGCAGTCGTAATTTCGAAAAAAGTGGCATCAACGCTCTTCCCTATTTGCATATACTTTATTGCGAGTTGCACCAATTCATCATCAGGAATTATTTTGCCACTTATGCGAATACGTTCATTGAATTGTTTTATGTGGGGTGAAGTATAAAGCCCAGTTCGATAACCTGCTTCTGTCAGTATTGAGGCAATAAGTGAGGCGGTTGAACCTTTGCCGTTTGTTCCTGCAATATGAATAGATGGAAATCTGTTGTGTGGGTTCCCGTTTTTTTCGAGCAGGTAGGAAATTCTATCAAGTCCGGGATTAATACCTTTGCGTTCGAGCGAGAACAATTTTTCAAGTATTTTTTCTTTTGTATCAAACATATCAGACCTTTTAATACAAATAAAAATCAGTAAAAAACGTAAATAAGTTAATTACAATAATAACTATTTTGGAGATTTTATGTCTAATAATTCTTTGCAAGGTAAAACAATATTAGTTACAGGAGCAAGCAAGGGGATTGGGAAAAGTATTGTGGAAGTGCTTGCCCGTTATGATTGTCGAGTAATTGCAACTGCAACAAAAAATGATAGTTTCACAAATTTTGAAATTAAGAGTGATAAGATTGTATTTGAGGCATTTGATTTGAACAACGAAAGCGAACTTATTGCAGGAATTGAGAGACTAAAATCAAACAATCAAATTCCTGATATAGTAATCAATAATGCGGGCGTTGGAATTTTCAAAAATTTTGTGGATTTTTCGGCCATTGAGATAGATAAATTGATAAATGTAAATTTCAGAGCACCTGTTTTGCTTTCAAAATCTTTTTTGCCGGGAATGCTTGAGAAACAATTCGGTATGTTTGTCAATATTATTTCAGTAGCGGCAGTGGAGAGTTTCCATCGTTCTTCGCTCTATGGGGCAACAAAAGCTGCGTTGCTCGAAACTATGAAAACAATTCGCAAAGAGTACAGGCACCAAGGTATCAAAGTGCTGAATATATTGCCTGGAGCAACAAGGACGCCAATTTGGTCGGCGAAGGTCGTTCAGCAATATGGCGATAGAATGATGTCTCCGAAAGCACTTGCAGAATTAATAGTAGCAAATGTTGCTCTTGCTATTGAGCAGGACATAATGCCTGAAGAAATAGTTGTTCGTCCGCATTATGGAGATTTATAGAAGATGAAAATATTAATCACAGGCGGTGCAGGATTTATTTTTTCACGAGTTGCAGAATTTTGCTTGAATGCGGGTTATGAGGTTGTAATCGTTGATAAGCTCACATATGCAGGAGATTTAGCACGGATAAATCATATTTTTGATAAAATAAAATTTTATCAAATTGATGTTTGTAATCAAAAAGATGTGTTCGAAGTATTTGAGCGTGAAAAACCTGAAATAGTAATACATTCCGCCGCTGAAACACACGTTGATAGGAGTATATTAGATGGCAAGCCTTTTCTGGAAAGCAATGTTATTGGAACTTATGTATTGTTGGAAGCAGCTCGAAAATTTAATACAGAAAAATTCCTAAATATTACTACTGATGAAGTTTATGGAGAACTTGGCAATGAAGGGCATTTTTACGAGACAAGCCCGCTGCAACCGAACTCGCCTTATGCAGTGAGCAAAACATCAGCAGATATGTTAGGACGCTCATATTTGCGGACATATCAATTGCCGGTGATAACTGTTCGCCCATCGAACAATTATGGAATGTTTCAGTACCCAGAAAAGTTAATTCCGGTAGTTTTTCTGAAAGCATACAATAATGAGAAAATACCGGTTTACGGGAAGGGCGAAAACATTCGCGAGTGGTTATTTGTTGATGACACAGCCCGAGCTATGCTACGAATCATTGAAAATGGAGTAGTTGGAGAAGTCTATAATGTTGGTAGTTCCGAAGAACGAAGAAATATAGATGTGGTTAGGAATATTTTGGAAATAATGGGCAAGACGAACGAACTAATTGAATTTGTCAAGGATCGTCCGGGACACGATTTTCGTTATTCACTTTCGTGCGAAAAAATAAAACAAGAATTGGGATGGCAGCCAGAGATAGGTTTTGAAGAAGGCTTACGAAGAACTATTGAATGGTATTTTAAGAATATTGATTGGCTACTAAAAAAAATTGAGCAATTAAGAAAATATTGGGAAGTAGCTTACAAGCAATGAAAAATATATCAAAGGCAAAATTTATTATAACAGGCGGTGCGGGTCAGCTTGCACGTGAGTTTTGCAATTTGCTGAATAAGGCAAATGCTAAATACATTGCATTAGATATAGACAAGCTTGATATTTCGAATATTGATAAATTAAGCAAAATATGCAAAGAATATAAGCCGGATTTTCTTATTAATTGTGCTGCATATAATAATGTTGATGCTGCTGAAAGTGAATTCGAGACTGCATTGAAGGTAAATTTTACGGGTTCGAAGAATATTGCAACATTGAGCACTGAACTCAAATTCAAAGCAATTCATTTTAGCACTGACTACGTTTTTGGTGGGCGCGAGCAATTCATTCCGTTCAAAGAGCAAGATGAAACTGCACCACTTAACAAATATGGGATTTCGAAGCTCAAAGGTGAGCAGATATTTTTAGAAATTTCACCAAAAAACCTGGTGTTTAGGGTGAGCTGGCTTTATGGAGAAGGTCGGCAGAATTTTATTTATAAGTTGCTGCAATGGACGGAAACCAGAAACGAGATATTAATTGCAAATGATGAAATTTCAGTGCCGACAAGCACGTATTTTGTAGCGAAGAACGTATTAGAAGCACTTGATTCAAACGGTTTATTTCATCTTGTGCCCGATGGGTATGTGTCGAGGTACGATTATGCAAAGTTTGTGTTGAACAAATTAAAAATAGATGCACTGGTTAAGCCAATATCAGCTGAATATTTCAAATTACCCGCTCGAAGACCAAATTTTTCAGCAATGGATAGTGCGTTATTTTTCAGTTTGTTTAATCTGGGGAAGAAGCATTGGAGCGAGTATTTAGAAGAATTTCTGGTTAAGAACAAATTTGAATAGAAATTAATATTACTCCTTCCCTATTTTTTCACGTAAAGCGTTTTATACAAAATTCTGTTACCAATTTATAAATTTGTATTTTAAAAAATCAAAGTTTACAAAACCCATATCATTAAAAAAAATTAATTGATTTTTATTACCATAAAAAGAAAATTTAGCCGTTATAACAACTGTAAATTATTCTAAATTAATCAAAATCAGAGATTTTTTTTATTTAAAAATAATTTTTCTTGATTAAAAAGTAAGATAATTGTAACTTATTTTTAGAAATCAGATACAGAAAAACCAAACAAGTTCGCAATAAATATATAGGTTCAAATGAAAAAAGTTTTTTTTGACTACGTTTTAAAAGTTCGGCTACCGGTAACATTATTTGTAATATTTGGTGCATTTGCAGTTACATATTATGTGGCGCGCCCCGAGCGGGACGGAATAGGATATGAACCAGAGCAACCTATTGCGTTTTCGCATCGGCTGCACGCAGGAGAAATGCAGATTGACTGTCAGTATTGCCACACAAGCGTCGAAAAATCGCGTCACGCAAGCATTCCGGCAGCGAACATTTGTATGAATTGCCACTCTGTGGCGCGCAAGGACAAGCCAGAAATTATAAAGCTCACGAAGTATTATGAGCAAAACAAGCCTATTCCATGGAAGCGTATCCACAAAGTTCCGCACTATGCTTATTTTAGCCATCAAGCACACGTCACACAAGGTATTCCTTGCCAATCCTGCCACGGAGCAGTAGAGAATATGGATGTTGTTATGCAGGTGAACTCATTTACGATGGGAAGCTGTATCGAGTGCCACAGAAATCCAAACAGTCGGCTCCCAAAAGATTTCCCGAAAATGAAAACTGCCTACGTTCATTGTAACGCTTGCCACAGATAAGGAGGAACTATGAAAGAGAATAAGCGAAATTTTATCAAGAAAGCCGCCCTTGGTGTGCTTTCCTTTCCACTGATTAGCAACATTTCTATTGAAAGCCTTGTAAAAAAAGTATCCATACCTAAAAAGCCAAAAACGAAAGTCAAAATCCACTCCCATGCTGTAAAAAGAAATACAGGAGAATAAGCGAATGAAGTATTTTTTCAACTTATTTAAGAATAAATCTGAATTTAGCAGAAAATCAAAGGCAGCACCTAAATTTGAGAAAATGTCCGCAGAAAGTCGAAGACGTTTTCTTGCTTTGATGGGTGCAACAACTGCAATTACCGCAACTGCCTGCAAAGATTATCGCGACAAGGGTGAAATTATCTCTTACAATAAAAAGCCACAAGATGTAACTTACGGGAAAGCAAACTATTACGCATCGACTTATCGCGATGGCTCGCCCATTCTGATAAAAACCCGCGAAGGACGACCAATAGGGATTGCGGGCAATGACATTCACCCGATAAGCAAAGGCAAAGTGTCAATTCAGGCAGAAGCAAGCGTCTTAGAGCTATACGATCCTCAAAGATTAAAATACCCACTCAAAAATAGTAACAAAACTGAATGGAAAACTGTAAATAAGGATATTATCCAGCGCTTTCAAGATATTTCATCAAAAGGCAAAGAAATTGCTATAATTACAGGAAAAATTAATTCACCAACTTATGCAAAACTATTAGAAGATTTTGCAAGTAATTACCCAAATATAAAGATTTATCCGATAGAACTATTTAGCGATAGGAATAGAAGATTAGCATGGGCTACATGCTACGAAAGCAATGAATATCCAGCAATTGATTGGAGCCAAGCTAATATCGTTGTATCTCTGGAAGCCGATTTATATGCAACAGATGGTGTCCCCTATGAACAAATAAACGAATTAACTAAACGCAGAAGTGGAGAGAAAGCCGAAAATTTCAATAGAATTTATGCAATTGAAGCAAGTATGTCTTTGCTTGGGGCAAATGCTGATTATCATTTAAGGTTACACCCGACTGTGTATTATCCATTATTGTTGGCAATCTACAATGATTTGGTGGAAAAATTAGCTCCGTTCGGACATACTACAATAGGCGATTTTTCGCTCGAAAAAGTAATCAGAGAACATAATTTAAATCAAAAGCATATTAATTTACTCGTTAATGATTTGCTCAATAATCAAGGTAAGTCAATTATTTATGTAGGTGATAATTTACCTGTTCAACTACATATAATAGCAAATTTCATTAATGATATTCTTTCTGCTTATGAACTATATGACTATAATTCAAGTTATGTTGAATTCTACAAGATTTTAGAGCCTGCTGAAATTGAAGAATTAATTATAAAAATGAAGCAAGGCAAAATTGGAGCAGCAATTTTTGCAGACATTAATCCAGCATATTTATTGCCCCCAGATTTTGACCTACAAGGTGCATTAAAAAATGTCGATTTCAAAATTTCACTAACAGAAAAAGCAAATGAAACTTCTAAACTTTGCGATTATGTTTTGCCAATCAATCATCCCTTCGAATGTTGGGGCGATTACCAAGCAAGAAAAAACATAATTAATTTGCAGCAACCAGTTATAGAACCTATATTTGATACACGTCAAAAAGAAGCAATATTGCTTAGTTGGATAAATGGGAAAAATGAAGAATACTCATTTGATTTGTACCATAAATATCTAAAAAATAGATATATAGAAATTTCAAAACAATTTAATACACTCGACTTTGAAAGTTTCTGGTATAGTGCATTGCACGACGGCTTTATCCAATTGAAGAGCAACGAAAAATCAACAAAGAAACTTAATTTAATAATTTTACGACAAACTAAAAAACCGATTGAAGATAGCGGAATTTCGATAGTTCTGAAAAAAAGCCCGTTAATTGGAGACGGCAGATATGCTTCGAATGGTTGGTTGCAAGAAATTCCTCATCCAGTATCTAAAATTGTTTGGGATAATTATGCTGCAATTTCCCCAATTACTGCAAAACGTTATGGGCTTGATTACAAAGATTTCAAAAGTTCTATGATTAAAATATCTATTGGCAGCAAACAAATTACAATGCCGATACTTTTGCAACCGGGCGTTGCCGAAGATACTCTTGTAATTGAAGTTGGTTACGGAAGAAAAGATGCAGGAACAATTGGAACTGGAATTGGATTTGATGCAATACCATTGATGGATAAGACACTTTCGGTAATTTTATCCGGTGCAAGAATTGAGAAAACAGGCAAGAAATACAAATTATTTGCTACTCAAGAATTTCATAAGCTCGAAGATAAGTATTTGAAGGACCTTCACAGAAAACGACAACTAATTCAAGACGGAACGGTTGCGATGTATTTAAGCAATCCGGATTTCATACAAGAACAAAGAATAATGAGCGAAGAAGAAATTGAAAAACACAGTGTAAATCCACCGCACGAATATCCCGAAGCGAAATGGGCAATGGCTGTTGATTTGAGTCGCTGTGTTGGATGTTCTAATTGCGTAGCTGCATGCAATGTTGAAAACAATATACCAATTGTCGGAAAAGAAGAATGCGGGAACGGTCGAGAAATGCACTGGATTAGAATAGACAGATATTATAGCGGAACGAGCGAAGAACCTATTGTTAGTTACTTGCCTGTAATGTGTCAGCATTGCGATATGGCACCATGTGAAAATGTTTGTCCGGTGGTGGCAACGACCCACAGCACAGACGGACTAAACCAGATGACATATAACCGCTGTGTAGGAACCCGCTATTGTGCAAATAACTGTCCTTATAAAGTTAGGCGTTTCAATTTTTACGATTTCCGACATCGTTTTGCAGATGGTTACTATGAGCAAGACAGTTTAGAATTGTTGCATAATCCTGAAGTTACTGTACGTTCGCGTGGAGTGATGGAAAAATGCACATTTTGCGTTCAGCGAATAGCAGAGGCAAGACAAGATGCAAAATCGAAAGGCAAAAATTTCACAGGGGCGGAAGTTCGCACAGCTTGCCAAGAAGCTTGCCCAGCAAGTGCAATAGTATTTGGAAACATAAATGACCCGAATTCAGAAATATCGCAATTAATGAAGAGCAAACTTGGATATAAACTAATCGAGATACTGGGAATAAAGCCCAATGTAACTTACCTTGCTAAATTAAGGAACACAAATTCGGAGGACTTGACGTGAGCATAGAAGTATTAAAAGAGCCTTCGGTCATAGAAGGTAAGCCAACTTTTGTAGAAATAGATGAGCAAATATCTGCTCCAATTGATAAATTGCCGAATATTAAATATTTGATAGCGTTGGGTATTACTTCCACGATGTTGCTTATCGGTATAATCTGTATTGGTGCAACTTTTTTCTATGGAATAGGCCTTTGGGGAAATAATAACCCTGTCGGATGGGCTTTTGATATTATCAACTTCGTGTTCTGGGTAGGAATTGGTCACGCTGGGACATTGATTTCGGCAATATTGTTTCTATTCAGGCAGAAATGGAGAACAGGCATTGCAAGATTTGCCGAGGGTATGACAATATTTGCAGTTATGACAGCTGCACTGTTCCCACTGATTCATGTTGGACGTCCATGGCTTGCGGGATATTTATTCCCATATCCAAATCAACATCATTTATGGGTGAATTTTACTTCGCCTTTGTTGTGGGATGTGTTTGCTGTATCTACCTATTTTACTGTTTCGTTTGTGTTCTGGTATATTGGGTTAATACCAGATTTTGCGACATTACGAGATAGGACTAAAAGCACGATAAAAAAGATAATATATTCAATATTAAGTTTAGGTTGGCGTTTTTCGAACCGTCATTGGCATAATTACGAGATGATTTATTTAATTCTTGCAGGGTTTGCAACGCCGCTTGTGCTATCGGTGCATACTATTGTTAGTTTCGATTTTGCTGTATCGATTATGCCCGGCTGGCATACTACAATTTTCCCACCGTATTTTGTTGCCGGAGCAGTTTTTTCTGGTTTTGCAATGGTGCAAAATGTATTGATAATAATTCGCAAAATATTCAATTTTGAACATATAATTACGCTTGATACACTCGAGAAGATGAATAAAATTATGCTTGCAACAGGAACAATGGTAGGTTATGCTTATGGAATGGAGTTTTTCATAGCTTGGTATAGCGGAAGTCAATTTGAAAGTTTTGTTTTCATCAATCGTGCTTTCGGACCTTATGCTTGGGCTTATTGGATAATGGTGTCCTGCAATGTTGTATTCCCTCAACTATTTTGGTTTAGGAAAATACGTCGAAATATCCCAATAATGTTTGTAATAGCAGTTCTGGTAAATGTAGGAATGTGGTTTGAACGATTTGTGATAATAGTAACTTCACTTGCACATGATTTTATGCCATCGAGTTGGGCGTATTACAAACCAACGCTTGTAGATTTCGGGATATTGGTTGGTAGTTTTGGCTTGTTCTTTACTCTGCTTTTGCTATTTATAAAGGCAATGCCTGTTATATCAATAGCAGAAGTCAAAGCAGTGCTTGATGGAGCTCAACCTCACCACACTCACAATGGAGGTCATAATGGAAAATAAGATAATATATGGAGTAACGGGAATTTTCGATACACCCGACGAAATCATTTCTGCCGTAAAACAAGTAAAATCAAGCGGTTTCGAACGATTTGATGTCCACACACCATATCCAATTCACGGGATGCCGAAAGCGATGAAGTTGGGCACATCGCCGCTTGGTTATTTTGCTTTGGTATTTGGGCTGACTGGTGCATTTGCTGCATTTGCTCTAATGACTTATCTTATGGGCTATAATTATCCCTTGATAATTAGTGGTAAGCCATTTATTCCAATTCCTGCTTTTATTCCTGTTACTTTCGAAGTTACTGTGTTGCTTGCATCAGTAGGGACGGTACTTGCTATGCTATTTTTGCTATTTAAGTTTCCTAACAATAGCCACCCGCTGCACGACACAAATTATATGAAAAAAGTTTCCTCTAATAAGTTTGGTATTTGCATTGAAGCAAAAGATGAAAAATTCAGCAAGATGGAAGTTATTGAGTTCTTAAAAAAAATAGGTGCAAAAGACATTGAGGTTATCTATTACGACAATGATGCTTTGAACTTCAAAATAAATATTTTTGAGTGGAAGTTTGTTGCTTTTCTGGTTGTCTCTGCTCTGGTGGTATCGGGTGCAACATACATTGTATTGAATAAGCTAATGTTTGCACCGCCATTCAATTGGATGATGGGACAACATCGAATAGATGCACAGGTTGAAAGTAAATTTTTCGGCAAAGACAATTTTTCTATGAGAGTAGCCCCAGCGGGAACAGTAGCGCGAAACACAAATCAATTTAAATTTTCGGGACAACCTGAGCTTGCCGAGGCGAAGCTAATCAATCCATTAATTCCGACGGAGGAAAATTTACGTAAAGGTATGAAAAAATATGACATTTATTGCAGCCCTTGCCACGGTTATCACGGGATTGGAGATGCGCGACTAAATGGGCAGTTCCCAAATCCACCGAGCCTACATTCAGAGAAAGTGCGTAATTGGGGCGATGGACATATTTTTTATGTGATTACGGAAGGGCAGAACTCTATGCCATCATATTCATCTCAATTAACTAATGAAGAGAAATGGGCAATAGTTTTGTATGTACGTGCTTTACAAAGAGCTATGAATGCAAAAGAGGAGGATTTGAAATGATAGCAATAAATTATCAGAGGAAAGAATTATCATCGAAATTATTGAAAATTGGTGTTTTGCTATTAGCTTTAGGATTTATCATTGCTTTGCTTGGTTACGTAATAGATCATGAAAGAGCAGCCTTCAACGGAATAATATTACTAATGTTTGTGATGAGCGTTGGGCTGGGTAGTTTGTTCCTAATTGGCTTAGAGTATTTAGTAGGAGCTGATTGGAGTGTGCCATTTCGAAGGATAATGGAAATTTTGGCTATTGTAGTATTTGCAATTCCGGTGTTTTCTCTTCCGCTTTTTGCTAATTTGCATACTCTGTTTCATTGGACGCACATAGAAGATGTAATGAAAGACCCAATATTGAGAAACAAGATGCCATATTTGAACGAGATGTTCTTTTCAATTCGATCGACTGCGGCATTTGTGCTGATGTTTATTTTCTGGTGGTTGCTTGCGGGGCGTTCATTCGGACAGGATAGCACACCGACGAAAAATTTCAGAAAGATAACAGTGAGGATTTCGGCACTTTTTATGCCAATTTTCGCTATTGTGCTAACATTTATGGCGGTTGACTGGCTAATGAGCTTGGAGCCTCATTGGTTTTCGACAATTTTCGGAGTTTATTATTTTGCTGGAACATTTTCGGTTGCACTGGCAGTAGTTACATTGTTTGCAATATATTTGAATGAAAATGGGTATTTGGGCGAAGGCATTGAAGGCGACCATTATTATAATTTTGGTGCTTTATTATTTGCATTTACAAATTTCTGGGCTTATATAGCGTTTAGCCAGTTTTTGCTGATTTGGTATGCCAATTTGCCAGAAGAGACGTTCTGGTATCTTCATCGATGGGAAGGTAGCTGGGCTGTGATTTCGGTTGGAATAATCATTATTCATTTTATAGTTCCTTATGCTGTGTTGCTTCCACAACCAGCGAAGAGTGATCCGAAACGGCTAAAATTCATAGCGTGGTGGCTTGTGTTCGCTCATTTTTACGATCTGTATTGGTTGGTAATACCGACATATTCGCATAGTGGTGCAGTGTTTGGCTGGATGGAGTTATACCCCGTCTTGATTGCATTGGGAACTATTTTAATATTATTCTACTTTTTTGCAAAAAATAAAAATTTATTGCCAATTGGCGACCCGAAGTTGCCTAAAGGTATAAATTTCCATTTGTAATTTATTAAATGGTGAAGATATGGAAGAACTTAACAATAAAAAAATCGAGGAAGAAATAAATTTCAAGAATGTACTCCAAACTCCAATCCGCTGGTTTGGTGTAATATATCCTTACTTTATATTTCTAATTGTTACTGGAGGATTATATTACGTTTCTAACTTAAATAGCATAAATGAGAATAAAATAAAGCCATTGATTATTGATAGCACTCGGCTTAAATCGGAACTGCCCGTTCGTATGGCTGTTAGGATTGAAGGCGTGAACGTTAAAGAAATTGCGGAACCAACGGCTGAGTTGATTACGAAAGGGCGTGAGCTGTATCTTGCAAGCTGTGCGTCTTGCCACGGGAACGAAGGGCGAGGCGATGGAGTTGCAGGCTCTGGGCTTGTTCCTCCGCCAAGGAATTTTCTGAATAAAGACGGCTGGACTAACGGTATGACGTTGGCAGATATATTCAAAACTCTTGAAGAAGGTATCTCGGGAACTGGAATGGCGGCTTACGAGTATATGCCTGTGGCTGATAGGTTTGCAATTATTCACTTTATTCACTCGCTTATGGGCGATTATCCAGAGAATACAGTTGAAGAGCTTGAACAACTAAATATGAAATACAAGTTAGCCGAGGGACGTATTCTTCCAAATCAAATTCCAGTGGAAAAAGCCGTAAAGATAATTACTGAGGAAAACTTGCCAAATTTGAATAAAGCAATTGCTCACGGAAAGGTAATTAGTATTAATCAAAATAAAATAGAAAGTATAACAAAAGCAATTACTAATGAAGATGTTGCAGCATATTACCTTTCAAAATCTGATTTATGGCGGCGAAGTAATAACGATTTCAAAGAATATGTTTCGATTGGGTTACCGGCTAATGGGTTTAAAGCTGGATTTTACCTTCTATCGGAAGACGAAATAACCCAATTGAGAACTTTTCTTGCGGATGTAATCAAATAAATTGGAGAAATAAATGAAAAAACTAACTTTATTTGTTGTAATGGTTGTAGCTTTTGTTCAAATATCTTATTCTGAGAAACCACCAGAAGTTGGGATAGTTGAAAAATTAGGCAATCAAATCCCACTTGAACTTGAATTCACAAGTTCAGACGGGACAAAGAAAAAGTTAAGCGACGTGATTAACAAGCCTACTATTCTATCACTTGTTTATTATAATTGCCCGGGAATATGCAGCCCATTACTTACTAATATGAGCGAAGTAATGGATAAAGTAAAGCTTGAACCGGGAAAACACTTTAAGGCACTCACAATAAGTTTTGACCATCGTGAAGGTGCAGATAAAGCAAAACGCTGGAAGGAAAACTATCTTGCTTCGATGAAGCGGCCATTTGGTGAAGAAAATTGGGAATTTATGGTTGGCGATAGTATATCTATAAGAAAACTTACAGATGCAGTTGGTTTTTATTTCAAACCTGAAGGAAACGATTATGTTCATCCGGGTTCATTATTTATTCTAACACCAGACGGAAAAGTGTCGCGATACTTATTAGGTATAGAATATAACCCATTCGATTTGCAAATGAGCATAAGCGAAGCAGCAAAAGGCAAATCAATGCCTACGGTAACCAAAATACTTCAATATTGTTTTAGTTACGACCCAGAAGGGAAAAAATATGTTTTGAATGTTACAAAAGTTGCGGGTACAGTTATTTTTCTTGCTGCTGGTATTTTCTTCATAACATTAGTTTTGATGGGTAAATCAAAAAGAAAAAAGAAAAATATGGAGGATAGTAATAATGAGCAATAGCATTTCAACTTCAATAAAAAGTTTTTACGAATATGAGGGAAAACATAGAGGAATTTTAGGTTGGATACTATCAACCGACCATAAGCGAATAGGTTTGTTATATCTGTGGTCCATGGTAGGCTTTTTTCTTGTAGGAGTGTTTCTTGGTTTCTTGATGCGTTTAGAAATGTTGAGTATGGGAAAAACGATAATGGGACCACAGACTTATAACGCAATTTTCACTCTTCACGGAATAATAATGATATTTTTGTTTATTGTCCCGGGAATACCTGCAGCATTTGGGAATTTTTTTCTTCCAATTATGATAGGAGCGGAAGATGTTCAATTCCCGCGTTTGAATTTACTTTCGTGGTGGCTATATGTTACGGGAGGATTATTTGCAATAATATCATTATTTTTAAGTGGCGGACCGATAGATACAGGCTGGACATTTTACGTCCCGTATAGTATTCGAACAACCACGCAAGTGATATTACCATTGATTGCTGCATTTATTTTAGGTTTTTCTTCAATATTGACAGGGATTAATTTTATTACAACTGTCCATCGGATGCGTGCGAAAGGAATGACTTTTTTCAAACTCCCATTATTTGTATGGGCATTGTATGCAACGGGCTGGATACAAATCATTGGTACACCTGTAATTGGAATAACCATACTGCTTGTTATAATTGAGCGTGTGTTTAGCGTAGGACTATTTGACCCGGCATTGGGTGGCGACCCAATTTTGTTTCAGCATTTGTTCTGGATATATTCTCACCCAGCGGTATATATAATGATATTACCGGCAATGGGAGTTGTTTCGGAAATAATTCCAACTTTTGCCCGAAAACACATATTTGGATATAAGGCTATAGCTTTTTCGTCATTAGCGATTGCATTTATCGGAACACTTGTCTGGGGACACCATATGTTCACAAGCGGAATGAGTGACACTGCCCGTTGGGTTTATTCATTCCTGACGTATATTGTAGCGTTGCCGAGTGCAGTCAAAGTGTTCAATTGGGTTGCAACGATGTATAAAGGTTCAATTAGGATGAGCGCTCCATTTGTATTCGTGATGGCTTTCATTGTATTATTTTCAATCGGTGGGCTAACAGGTTTAATACTTGGTTCGGTTGCAACAAATGTGCACGTTCACGATACATATTTTGTTGTAGCGCACTTTCATTTTGTAATGTTTGGCGGAACTGGGTTTATATTTTTCGCCGCACTTCATTACTGGTTCCCGAAAATGTTTGGAAAGATGTATAACGAAAAAATAGCAATGACAGCGGTTGGGATATTAACAATTGGTTTTTTAATGCTATATTTCACTATGTTTATTCTTGGATACGAAGGTATGCCGCGTCGATATTATGATTATCTGCCACAATTTCAGTTTCTGCATATTTTGGCAACAGTCGGCTCGTGGGTATTGATTTCTGGACTATTGCTGATGTTTGGTAATTTACTATATTCTCTAAGGAAAGGAGCATCTGCAAAGGCAAATCCTTGGAACGGTATGACACTCGAATGGATGACTTCTTCGCCACCACCGTTCGAGAATTTCAATTATCATCCTGAAATAAAATTCGGTCCTTATGAATATGAACATTATGAAGAGGCTGTGAAAGATGAGTACAAATAGTCATAATATAGCTCACCATCGCGATGACTTCGGTTCGAAAATGGGAATGTGGTTATTTCTCTTTACCGAACTCATTTTATTCGGTGGATTATTCATTATGTATATGGTCTATCGCGTGGAATATTCGGAGCAATTCCATCTTGCGGCTAAGGAGTTGAACTTGGCGCTCGGCACTATAAATACTTTGATATTACTTACAAGTTCACTTACAATGGTACTTTCGATAGTTGCAATTGGACGAGGCTCGAAAAAAATTTCCATTTTCTATTTGATTTCGACAATACTATTAGCATTAGGATTTATGGTTATCAAAGCCTTTGAGTGGGGAGCCAAATTTTCGCATGGGTTATATCCGGGTGGGACGGAGTTGGCTAACTTATCCAATGGTGAGGTGATTTTCTTCGGAATGTATTTTGTAATGACTGGACTTCATGCCCTGCACGTTCTCATAGGGATAGTGATATTATCTTTTATGCTTGTTTTCCTTTTGAGAGATAAGATCAACAAGGATAATTATATAAAGCTCGAAGCAGGTGGGCTTTACTGGCACTTGGTGGATTTAATCTGGATTTACCTTTTTCCACTATTTTACTTATTACATTAATGGAGGGCAGCGATGGAAGAAAAACCCGTTCATCAGGAACACAAGAATTCACCGGGATACGGCTATAATATATTAATTTGGCTCACATTGATTTCGCTAACCTGCGTATCTGTGGCAGTGGCGGGACTTGATTTGGGAGCATATATATTGCTTACAGCTTTGGTAATTGCAACTATTAAATCAACATTAGTTATTAATATTTTTATGCATATAAAATTCGACGACCCGATATTCAAGTTGTTCTTTTCGCTAATAATATTTACACTATTTGTGCTTTTTGTATTAACGGCTTTTGATATATTATATCGATGAGGAAATTATGTTCGAAGGTGCTTCATATTATGCTGATAAAGTAGATACCACGATGCTGATTATCGTAGGTATATCTGTATTCTTTCTCATAGGTATTGTTGCGGCAATGATTTATTTTGTTGTGCGATATAATCATAAAAGGAATCCAGTAGCTTCTCAAATCAAAGGGAATAATTTGTTAGAGGCTATTTGGATTATTATTCCTCTGTTTATCGTTATAGGTATGTTTTGGCTTGGATGGAAGGACTTCAGTAGACTGCGTAAAATCACAGATTACGCAATGAAAATCGAAGTTACTGGAAGAATGTGGAAATGGGACTTCAAATATCCAAATGGTAAGATGTCCGATACGCTATATGTTCCAGTTGGGAAGACAATAAAACTCGAAATGAGGTCCGCTGATGTTAATCACGCTTTCTTTATTCCAGCCTTGAGAATGAAAGAAGATGTAATTGCCAGCAGAAATACTTATATGATAATTGAACCGCAAAAACTTGGAGAATATGATATTGCTTGTGCTGAATATTGTGGGCTGAACCACGCTTATATGTATACTAAACTTATAGTTGTTCCAGAAGATGTATTCGAAGCTTGGCTCGCGGGCGATTCAGCAAACCCATCGGCAGCTTTATCACCTGCAACAATTGCAAAATTAGAACCTAAAAATGAAAATGAATATGCGAAATTCATTCGAAACCATAAAAATTTCGAGTTACTGGTGAAATACGCCTGTGTAAGCTGCCATACTGTTGATGGCGCTAATCATATTGGACCGTCGTTTGTAAAGCTTTCCTCTGGAAAAACAGAAGTCGTGCGAGACGGAAAGAAAATAACAGTTGAAATTGATGAAAAATATCTTCGCACTGCACTGCTCGAACCAGATTATGAAATAGTTGCAGGATATAGTCCATATACTATGCCTACTTTGCGAGGAAGAGTATCAGAAAATGATTTGCGAACAATAATTGAACTACTTTTAGGAAAAAATTAGTAATGGAAAAAGTATCATTCGAAATAAAAGAAAAGATAGAAATAATCGAACGTGGTCATTTGCTCTCAGGATTTATTCTGTTAGCAAAGTTGAGAGTTACATTTTTTGTTGCTTTATCCTCTTTTTTCGGATATATTTTTTTCGATGAGTTTTCTTGGCAGTCGTTGCTTGTTGTATTCGGTGTATTTCTAACGGCAGTATCTTCTTCTGCGATAAATCAATATCAGGAACGTAAATTTGATAAGTTAATGACAAGGACTCGCAACCGCCCTCTGCCATCAAACAAATTGCGAAAAGAAGAGGCACTAATATTTATCATTTTTACAGGGTTATTGGGTATATTTTTGCTCGGACTGACTTTTAACATTATTGCTGTTGCGCTTGCTGTTTTTTCGATGATATGGTATAATCTCGTATATACACCACTGAAAAGAAAAACAGCATTTGCCGTATTGCCGGGAGCATTGCTTGGAGCAATACCACCTGTGATTGGCTGGTCGGTTGCTGGCGGTGATTTATTTTCGCCTAAGATATTATTTATTTCAATTCTATTTTTTTTGTTTCAAATTCCACATTTTTGGTTTCTATTTTTAATTTATAATGATGATTATAAGCAGGCTGGTTATCCTACTTTGAAAGATGTTCTGACAATTACTCAAATTGGGAGAATTTCATTTGTCTGGATAGTATGCCTTGCAACTGTGGCAGTGGCTGAACCTTTTTTCTTTGTGAATAATCCTTTGTTTTTAGCAATAATTTTTGTGATGTCGGTTATATTAATATGGAAGAACAAATTTTTGCTAACTCTCGAAAAAACAAACGAAAATAATAGTTATAGGGTTGCATTTCGAACACTTAATATTTATGTGCTTCTGGTAGTAGTTTTGCTCACAATTGAAAAAATTATTAGTAATAAATAAATGGTTCAATTATGGAATTACTTTACAAACTCGTTATACCGCAGTCGGGAACAAATCTGCTGTTGCTCAATCTGTTGCAGATGATTTCGCTTTCGGCGCTTATGATTTATTCCGGGATATTGCTTGGAAGTATATCACTTTCGATATGGTTTTACAGGAAATCGATAAAGGAAAATTCACTCAGATATGCGGAGTTGGCAAAAGCGTTGGCAGATTTGATAGCAAGCGGAAAAATATTTGCTTTTGGGCTTGGGATTGTGCCATTTTTGGCAATCATTATGGTTTATATCCAGCTGCTAAATTTCTCGGGTTCTTATGTCCCGAAATTTTTAATTCTGGCATTTGTTCTTTGGATCATTTCTATCGCACTAATATTTATTTACCATCATTCAACTGAACTCAATTATTATTTTGAGTATATTAAGTCAAAAATTAGTTCAGAACGAAAAGACGATGATTTTTTGTCGTTTCAGGAAAAAGCAGAACGTTACAGATCAAGGACAGGTTTTTGGGGAATATTGTTGCTTGCAATTTCGCTTTATATATTCATTGCGGCACTAAATCTGGCGGTGGAGAATTGGCGATGGAGGTCGGTGCATAATACATTTGAGTTGATATTAAGTTTTTCTGCTTTTTTCAAATATATGAGTTTTATCACTTCGGCATTTGCAATAACTGGGATTGCTTTTCTATACAAGAAATATAAATGGATGGAAGAGCCACCTTTTACCGATGCAGAACTGAACGATTACGCAAAACGTTTCAATTTGTCTGTGGCACTTATTGCAACAATGTGTATGCCTTTGTTTTACGTGTTGAATTTGCTGATTACTCCAAAAACCGCAATAAACGACTTTTTGTTTGGATTTGCATTGCTGGGACTTGTTCTGCTATTTGTGTTGCTTCATTTTCTCTATGAAATGGTGCGAAATAGCAAGTTTATATATATTTCCGCAGCATTTTATTTGTTAATTGCTATAATTGGAATTTCGCAGGTAAAAGAGCAACTTGTCTTCAAATATGCTAATGCTGAATTAACCGAACGTCTTTCAAAAAATTATGATGTATTTTATCAAGATTTGCTTGCCAAAGCAGGACGTGGCGGAATGGAAATTAGCGGTGAAGAAATATACAAAGGGAAATGCGTTGCTTGTCACGATTTTGAGCAGAAAGTTGTTGGTCCTCCTCATAAATTAGTGCTGCCTAAATATATTGATGCTCCCGAAGCTCTTGCAAAATTTATCTTGAACCCAGTAAAAATTGACCCTGCTTATCCACCTATGCCTTCACAGGGATTGCGACCGAAGGAAGCCGAAGCAGTTGCAAAATATATGATTGAATATTACGGACCGAAAATAAAGTAGCAATGATCAATATAAAAAAGTTAAGGACGTATTATTAAATACGCCCTTATTAGTTTTATTATTTTTCGTAGTTAGTGCGCTGAAAACATAAAAAAAATCATTAAAAAGAAAAATAGAAGAATATCACTGTAATAATTAAATTAGCGTTTTTTCCATTTCATCCAGACTGTTTTATTGAGGTCTGTAACTTCTGCTCCCATATCCCATTTACCGACATCTAAACGGTCGAGCCAATCCAGAAGCTTTGTAACATTTTCTCCACGGAAGATAGCACCGTGTTGTGGACATATCATTTTAGGATTAATCATCCGAACGCGTTTGACCCAATTTTTGAGAGCATTAGTCGAAGGCATCCAGCGAAGATGGAATTTTTCCATAAGCTTAGTATGGCGGTCGAAGTCATCGACGAACATAGGATAATCTGGTGGAATTAATGCAGCGCCAATATCTCCCGAAAAAAGTATTTCAGATTTTGGATCATAAGTCGAGAAATTGCCTGACGAATGGCAATAATGTGCGGGGACCAAATATATATTAGAACGAGAAGCGCCAATTGGAATTTCCATACCTTCGTCAGGAACACCAATAAGCGAAAGCTTTGTTCCCATACCGAAATGAGCAATAAAACCAGTCCAAATCCACGAACAATAGACTTTCACATTTGGGCACAAGTCTGTCCACATAGCAAGCGAAGATGAAATATCTGGGTCTTGGTGTGAAGAAATAATACAAGCAATATTATCAGTAGAGATGTGGCGTGTAATTTCGGTAAGCACTTGGGGAAAAATTTCAATCCCGCCAGGATCAAGCAGGCACGCCTGCCCATCAGAAACAATAATATATTCGTTAGTATCAATTACTTCTTCGGATTTTTCAGGGTCGCGACCTAAAACAATCCATTTGTGGTTATCACCATCAAAAATAATTTCACTTTTCATAGAGCACCTTTATTTTGATTTTAACTTAATTAACGTAGTAATAACACTATCGCCATAAGACAAATCTTCCGAAATTTTCATTAGTTGTTCGTCTAAGATTTTAACGATATTTTTAATATTTTCTACAAGTCCCGAGAAACTTTTTTGGTCGGAAGAAAGATAGGACGACTCGATTAAAATATTAGAGCCCATATAATTAGCAATGAAGCCATTGCGCTTGATAGAATCCAACTTTTTCGAAGCTTTGTTCATAAGAGTATGAGCATCATAAAGCAAATCATTAATTAATTCGATAACTTTTTGGTTTTTCGAAGCAAAACGGATAATATTTTCTCTATCGTTTTGGGTAACATTTTTAAAAGCTGGGTGATTAGCAAGTTTGGCTAATACTTTTGGGTCAAGCAAGTTGAAATCGTCGGCAGTATAGGCAGTTCGGGAATATTTTAGAACCCGGGCAATTAAATTTCTCAGTGCTTCTGAATAATTCAAATAGCGACGCACAGCGATAGAGCAAAGAGTAAGCTGACGGGCAAATTGAGCAGAGACCTGCTCTAATTCTTCGAGTTCAGGCGCAATTTGAACAGGCAAATCCGAAAGGAATCCCGAGAGAGTAATAAGCGATTGCCCTTGATTTGTCCCGATTTTAGCAGCCTGAACAATACCGTTAATAGCCAGCAGCTTCAAGTCCAAACTAATATTTTTCAACGAACGAGTTCCGTTAAGCACATCCACACCAATAGCGAAGACTTTGGAAATCTCGTTCATATAATTGTTTGTAATCAAACTCATATTTTTGGCTTCTTATAGTGGGTTTTACCAATAGTAATTTTCGGTAAAATACGAATAAACTTAAATATAATTATAAAAAAATTTACTTAATAAGTTTAGCACTTTCAACTTGAAGGACTTCATAATCAAGCGATTTAGAATAAACATAGGCTATAATATGAATATTTTTGGGTTTCCAGTCCTTCGATTGAGGAATTATGTATGAATGATTGAGATTGAATTTATTGCCAGCAGTAATTCCGCTGGACGAAATACGTTCGCCCCAAGCGGAATTAATACTACCACGCAAAACGTGATTATGAACGTAATCTAAAATGTTCTGATTTTCGCCAAGCCTGTAATCTTTCTGAAATTGAATGATGCTATCTTCCACTATTAGCAGAACTAAATAATCTTGCGATGTAGAATTTTTTAAATAATGCAAATTAGTGGAAACATCTATTTTTCTGGTATTTTCGTTATATGAAACGTTCAATTTAATAGATAAAAAAGGTTCATTCTGAAGTTCAGCACTAACAAGCGAAGCCCACTTTGTGTGGCGAGTAATATAAGAATTGCTGAATTTTTTTCTGTTAATCATACCATTTGGCAGTCCAGCTTTGCTATTGCCAAAAAACTCATCGTAAGAATTACCTTCGGGGGTTCGAAAATCATAAGGATGTTCTGGATATGGTTCAGCAAAGGATCCGACGTGGATAGCAATCGGAATAAGACGCTCACCATAAGTTTTTTCAAGCTGCTTAATAACATCGTGAGCAGCTGGGCAATTCCCACAGGTATATCCCGTAAAATCTTCTAACAAGACTTTTTGAACAACGTTGGTCGAAGAAGTGTCGATATTTGGAATTTCGTTAACATCGCCAGTAATCTGGTCGCAAGATATAGCGAATAGCAACAAAAAGGCTGATAATATAATATTTATTGTTTTCATAGCAATCTCCTTAAAAAGATGAACTAATCGAAAGATACAAGCCATTTGAGGCAGGCACTGTACGACAAACACCACCTACACAAATGATACCTTGGTTTTGCTTACCGTATGAAAGTTGAATTCTATTTGAGCCAACTACATAAGTGAAAGCAGCAGAATAGTAGTGAATTTTTAAATCGTCAAATTCATTCCCATAGTTATAATCATCGCTTATTGAGAAATAGAACGAAGGAGAAATCGAATATTCGAGCAAGACAGTAAGCCAATTACCATTACGGGTATCACCAATATGAGCCGATGAATCCTGATTTGCCCATAGATGCTGTAATTCGAAACGGAGAGCGTTTTTGTCGTCGATTTTATAAGTGCCGTCCATAATTAAAAAATTCCCTTTGATTTTCCCATATTTTGGGGCTCCTTCGTTTTCTAATATGTCTTTGTCGTAAATCATATTCACATAGCTTAGGCTACCTTTAAATTTTGATGAGAATTTTTTAGAAATGTTAATAGTAAAATCTTGATAGTATAACCTATCACCAATTGCAAAGAAATCAGAATTATATTTGTATTGGCTTGTGTGAGTTGTATCAATTGATTGAATCCGAGAGAAATTAATATTAATATTTGTTCCATATTTGCCGCCAAGGACCGAAGCAGCAGGCAAAACATAGTTCATTTCAGCCTGAACACCGGCTTCTCCATTTAATTTAGTTGCAAAAGGAAACATATTGGGAAGTTTATAAGGGCTTTGTTTGTTGATTGGAGGAATGTAGCTTAAAGTAAGATTATTTCCAGCCGCCGATCTATCTGAGCGAAAATCCATATTATCAAGTTTATGAGCAGATAAAGCGAAGCTAAACCCTTTCGTAAAATAAGAGCCATTAAGCGATACGCCATAACCGTTATTGTAGGAATTTTTATTTGTAGTATTCGGGTCGTTGTATTTATAGCCAAATTCAGCATCGAATAGAAAACTGCTTCCGGAAAGCCCCAATCGCGTTGAATAGGCAAGCACATTTTCCGGCAAACGTAGGAATGGATCGTCGTCTTTCTGATAGCGGCTAACTACACTACTGCCAAGTTTAATATCAAAAGGAAGTTTTAAATTGGCAAATTCATTAAGAGTAAGATTAACGTCTCCACCGCGGACAATACCATCGCTCTTGCCCCAAAAAATTCTCTGTTTTCCGATAAGCCCTGTTATCTCTAAACCTTCGGCTGGGCGAAGTTTTACACGAAAACCTTCGACAGCGTTGTCAATTCCCAATGCACGCTCTTCGTAAGCACGGAAAATCATTCCGCTACCGAATTGCTCATAGAAATCTCCGACAGTAGCAGAAAGGAAGTCGTTGCTCCACGAAGCATAACGGTAGGAAACGCCATAACCCTTATATTGCGGGTCGTAGCCCAAAATTGGATTTAGATAAGATTCGTAACGTAAACCAGCGTTAAAATTATCAAGTGTGTAATTCAGATTGAGAAAACCATTAGAAAGGATTTTTTCTTTGACATTGGGCGCACCGATGAGACTATCTTTTTTATAAGTTTGAGCTTCGAGTTGAAAATTTCCACTAATTTTGCCAATATTCTGAGAAAACAAAACAGAAGGCACTAAAAAAAGCAAGTAAATTAACCTTTTCATAACACTTCAACAATTAATTAAACAAACAATGATTAGCAAATCACCTAACCGCTTCCCATTCCTTGGTAATAGACTTATTGAAAAGCATAACAGTTACAGCATTTAGCCCCCAATAAAGCAAAGTTTTTAAATATCCATATTTTCTGAATCGGCGAGTAGATTCGAGGACGACAATATTGCGGCAAAATTTAACTTTCGCTATTTTATTAATTCGACGGTATAAATCGAAATCCTCGCCCGCAACAATTTCACTATTGTAGCCACCAACTTGTTCGAAAATGTTTCGTCGAACAATTTGGCACTCGCCGCGTCCCATTCCAAGCCCGATAAAATTGAGAAAGGCAACGTATTGATTATGAAGGAAGTAGAAGACCTTATCTTTGAAACGAATTTCCGACGGGAAGCCACTCACATAGCAGGCAATAGCCCCGAAATTATCCGAAAAGTCATTAGACCAAGCCAGAATTTCAGAGAAAAATTTGTCTAAATCGGCAGGATAAGAATCAGCATTAAGAAAAACCAAAACATCACCGCAGGCAACCGATGTGCCATTATTTCGCCCGGCAGCAATAGTTTGACGTTTGCCGCTATCGTGTAATACAATTTTATCAGCGTATTTTCTGGCAATTTCGACTGTTCTATCGGTGGAACCGCCATCGGAAACAATAAGCTCGAAATTGTATTTTTTTCGTATCTCTGGCGAAAACCTCTTTAATTGCTCTTCTATCAATTTTTCTTCCTGAAAAGTAGGGATAATCAAGCTAAGTTTTAAATGAAGTTGATTATTTATAGGAACGCTATCAATTTGCTTAGCTTTTAGAGCTATTTTTTCGTGTTGTTCATATGATAATCTATAATGCAACTTTTCCCTTTAAATGATATATAAATTATAAAATTAAATATTTTTTCGCTCTTATTCAACTTAAATATAATTTCAATAATTATTATCGAAAAAATCAAAGAGATGAGAAGAAATTTATTTTCGAATAATCAACATTAATAAAATTGATGCCTTGATAGAAAAGCAATGAAATTATGCAAGTACTATTTGTAAATAACTTATATAAAATCAAGAAAAAATAATTTGGGAAAATTTTGAAAAAATTGTATTTTTGTTTTTTATTGAAAATGAAATTACTTATTTGGAGATAAAAATGGCAAGAAGATGTGAGCTTACAGGTGTTGGTCCAATGACAGGCAACAACGTTTCGCACGCAAACAATAAGACACGTAGACGTTTTCTCCCAAATTTGCAGAAAAAGAGAATTTGGTTGCCTGAGGAAAAGCGTTGGATAACAATTAAAGCTACTGCTCGTGCTTTAAAAACTTTGGATAAGAAAGGCTACGCAGCAATGATTAAAGAATTAGCAAAGTAATAGCTAAGGACAAAAATTATTTGATATGAGCGAAAACGCGGGGGTTTTCGCTTTTTTTTTTTAGGAGAACTTATGTATTGGGGTGAAATAGCAGCATTAACAGCAGCATTTTTATGGGCAGCAGGTTCATTTTTATTTACTTCGGCAGTCAAGCGAATTGGCAGCATTCAGCTAAATATTGATAGGATGTCGCTGGCAGCAATCTTTATTGCAATTACAATGGCGGCGACAGGAATTTCTTTTAGATGTTCGATAAATCAATTACTTTATCTTGTAGGTAGTGGAATAGTAGGATTGATTATCGGCGATACGGCGTTATTTAGAGCCTTTCGTGAAATGGGCCCCAGAATAAGCTTACTAATATATTCATTTAATCCGGCATTTGCAGCAATATTAGCTTTTATTTTATTTGATGAAAAACTTCCATTTATAAGCATTATAGGAATATTTCTAACACTTTTTGGTATCATACTTGTTGTAACCGAGAAGCCCAGAAAAGATAATCCAATGAATTTTAAAGTTACATTACCTGGAATAATTTTTGCATTTATTTCGGCATTGGGGCAAGCTGGCGGATTAATTTTTGCTAAATATGCTTTTAATGATAGTTATATACATAGTTTTACAGCAACTTTTTACAGAATATCTACTTCCGTTTTATTGTTTCTTCCGCTTGGAATTCTTCTGAAAAGATACGTAAATCCTTTCAAATTATACACGAGCGACAAAAAATCCTTCAAACACATATCAATTGCATCTATTATTGGACCTTATCTTGGAATAACTCTTAGTTTTTTTGCAATTTCGCACACCAAACTCGGGGTAGCATCTACACTGCTTGCAACCGTTCCAGTAATGATTCTTCCAATGACAAGAATTGTTTATAAGGAAAAACTGACGTTAGTTTCGGTGTCAGGTGCAGTTGTTGCTTTTGTTGGAATAGCGTTATTGTTTGCTTGAAAACAGCAATTTTTAAATTGGGCGAATATATATTTTAGTCTGAAATCACAATTTCATTATTTTGACAACATTTTCCGGAAGAGATGTTTTTTCTGATGTCCCCGTAACAAAAATAATCTTTTCACTCTTTTCGAAAATATTGTTTTCAACTAAGAAATTACAGATTGTTTTAACAATATCGTCAGAATTATTGAGTTCTTCGAGCCAGAAAGAACGCACCCCCCAAATAAGAGCGAGCTTTCTCTGAGTGTCTTTAAGTTCAGTGAAAGCAATAATTTCCTGGCGGGGTCTATATTTAGCAATATTGATAGAAGTGAAGCCGCTGGTAGTCATAGCGATAATGGCGGAGGCATTCACCTGAGAAGCAACCTCGCATGAAGCCTTCGATAGTGCATCGGAAAAATTATGGCGTTCGTCGCTTGGGACAATACGCGGTTCGAGCATACGATGGAAATTTTTCTCAGTAGTGCGAATAATTCTATCCATATAATTAACTGCTTCGCAAGGATAATTTCCCGTGCTGGTCTCACCGCTAAGCATAACGCAGTCTGTTCCGTCAATAACGGCGTTTGCTACATCGCTAGCTTCGGCTCGGGTTGGTCGAGGATTAGTTATCATTGATTCAAGCATCTGAGTGGCAACTATTACAGGCTTGCCATAGTAATTACATTTTTTTATAATGTTTTTTTGTAGAACAGGTACTTCTTCGGCAGGTGTTTCAAGCCCTAAATCACCACGAGCAACCATTATTCCGTCGGATTCTTCGATAATTTCGTCGATTCGCTCGCAGGCTTCGTAGCGTTCAATTTTCGAGATAATTCCAACACTTTTTTTGAAGATTTTCATTGCAGTTTTCAGTTCGATTACATCTTTGGCAGAACGAACAAATGACAAAGCAACATAATCAACGCCTAACTCTAATCCAAATTTCAAGTCTTCAATATCTTTTTCCGATAGCGAAGGGGCGAAAGATTTTACACCCGGAGCAATAATTCCTTTGTTGTTCTTTAAGTTTCCGCCTTTTATTACTTCGGTAATAATGTCGTTGCCTATCACCTGTTTTACATTCAGAATTAAATAGCCATCATCGAGAAGAAGGGTGTCGCCTGCTGAAACTTCTTTAACAAGGTTTTTGTATGTGGTAGAAACGCGATGTTCGTCGCCTTCGTGCAAATCGTCGGCAGTAATGACAAATTCGCTTCCCGGCGAAAGAAATACTATGCCATTACGCACGTTTCGAGTGCGAATTTTTGGACCCTGCAAATCCTGAATAATGGCAATAGGTTTTCCGGTAATTTCTTCGGCACGACGAATATTTGCAAACATTTCCTGATGCTGCTCGTGGGTGCCGTGAGAAAAATTAAGTCGAGCAATATCCATCCCATTTTGAATAAGCTCGATAAGTTTTTCAACATCTGCGGTAGCAGGGCCAATAGTACAGATGATTTTTGTTCTTCTTCTCATTAAGTTCTCTATTTAATTCTACCAATAAAAACAGGTTTTTCGTTTTTCAGATTATCCATAATGCTATAAGCATTTTGTTCGGTTGTAATTAAAACCATACCGATACCTAAATTGAATACTTGCCGCATTTCATCTTCTGGGACATTCCCAACTTTTTGAATTAGTTCAAAAATTGGTAGTCTCTGCCAGCTATCCCAAAAAATTTCTAATTCGAGAGGTTTGCGGACAACACGAGAAGTATTACCAACAATGCCACCGCCAGTAATATGAGAAATTCCGCTTAAAAGCCCTTTTTCAGCCATTGGATGGACAAGGTGCAAATATGAGCGATGGATTTTGAGGAGTTCTTCACCCAAGGAACAACCTAATTCATCAATATAATCATCAACTTGATATTTAGAGAAAAGCACTTTGCGTGCAAGAGAATATCCATTAGTATGAAGTCCGTCAGATGGCAATCCAATCAAAACATCACCTGACTTAACGGCACTACCATTCAATATTTTCGATTTATCGACAACTCCAACAATGGTTCCGCTAACGTCGTACTCGCCATCAGCATAAATCGAAGGCATTTCAGCAGTTTCGCCACCAATTAGAGCAGTCGAATTTTCACGGCAAGCTTTGACAAATCCAGAAATTACTTGCTCGGCAACGTCTGGCTCAAGCCGACCGGTAGCGAAATAATCAAGGAAGAACAATGGCTTAGCTCCGCAGGAAAGGATATCATTTACGCAATGATTTACAAGGCACTGACCAACAGTATCGTGCTTGTTCGCAGCAAAAGCAACTTTCAACTTTGTTCCAACCCCGTCAGTGCTGGCAACAAGCACTGGCTCGGAATACCCGTCGAATTTTGCTTCGTAAAGTCCGCCGAAAAGTCCAATTTCAGAAAGAACTTTTTCATTGAAAGTTGTTTTTACAAGTGGTTTTATTCTACTGACTAATTCTTCGCCTGCTTCTATATTAACTCCTGAAGCTTTGTAAGTTTCGTTCATTTTTTCTCCCTAATCAAAAAAGCAAAATTACGATTAAATACAATAAGTTAAAAATAAGAGTTGAACGTTTTTTGATAATTAACAATAATTTATTTGAAATTAATATAATTTGCATGAAAATAAACGGTATTGATTATTGTTCGCTTTGGGAAGAAAACAGTAAAAAGCTTGCGATAAATGCGATTGATCAAAGATTATTGCCGTTCGAGTTAAAAATCGCTAAAATTACCACTTATCGAGAAATGATTTTAGCAATAAAAGACATGGCTATCCGCGGGGCACCTCTTATTGGAATAGCTGGTGCTTATGCAATTGTGCTTGCAATACAAGAATTAATTCAAAATAAGCAAACATTAGATAGAATAATCGAAATTATTCCAGAAATTCGAATGGCACGTCCAACTGCTGTAAATTTGATGTGGGCAGTTGATAGAGTTGTTTCGAAAATTGATTTTTCGCTTTCGATTGAGAAAAACTTCGAACGAGTGCTTTTGATGGCACGTCAAATTTATTATGATGAAGTGAATTCCTGCAAACAGATTGCGAAATTTGGTTTTGAACTAATAGAGAATCTATATTCTAAATATCGTCGACCTATAAATATACTTACGCACTGTAATGCGGGGTGGTTAGCAACAGTTGATTGGGGAACGGCACTTGCTCCAATTTACTACGCACACAGAGAAGGAATACCATTGCTCATTTGGGTTGATGAAACTCGTCCACGAAATCAAGGATCGAAGCTTACATCATTTGAATTGCTGGGCGAAGGAATTCCCCACACAATTATTGCTGATAATACAGGTGGCTTGCTTATGCAGATGGGCAAGGTAGATGCCGTAATTGTTGGTGCCGATAGAGTTACAGGCGAAGGCGATGTTTGCAACAAGGTCGGAACTTATCTGAAAGCGTTAGCCGCAAAAGAACATAATGTTCCGTTCTGGGTAGCATTGCCAACAAGCACAATTGATTGGGAAATCCCAGATTTCAGAAAGATTCCCATAGAAGAGCGCTCTCCCGATGAGATAGACTTTCTCGAAGGCATTCATCAGGATAAAATTTGTAAAGTTAGAATTACTCCAATTGGTTCTAATTCGCTGAATTATGCATTTGATATTACCCCGAACCAATTTGTTTCGAAGTATATAACCGAAAAAGGTGTGTTCGATAGCATTCAAGATTTAAGAAAAAGTACTTAGGCAAACAAAAATGGCGGGTTCTGACCCGCCATTAATAATATAAGATTCAGAAAGACTAATTTATTCAATTAATTTTTGTTCTGCTTTGGGTCAACTGCGCTACCCCAGCCATTAATATCAATAGTTTTAGATTCTTCGTTGTCTGTTGTGATGGAGACACGAATTGAATTAACACCAATTTGAGTTGGGGTAAATTTTACTTCCAACGGGATTTCCGATTTTGGTTTTAATACATCATTTGCTTTTAGATTAATTTTTAATGATTCAGGGTTAGTTTTAATATCAAGAATTTTAATCGGAGCATCAGTGTTGTTTTTTAGCATAACTTTCGAAGTTGCTTCTTGCATATAATAGAGTTCGTTGAAAGGGATATATTGAGGGACAACGACAATCGGTCGGAATACATTTGCTTTGATATAGTAGTAGAAAGATTTTTTCTCGGGGTCGGTCGATTCAATCATAATGCTTTTGACAACATTGTCGGAATAACCGGTAATATTTAAAGTGATGTCTAAATTAGCGGAGTCGCCGGGAGTAAGAATTTTTTTATCAAGCGGAGCAGTAGTGCAACCGCAGCCAGGCTTAACATTTAGAATATGTAGTTCTTCGTTCCCTTTGTTGTAGATTTTTACAGTAGCTTTAAGTGGGTTGTCGGATGATTTCACCTTTCCCCAATTGTATTCATTCGGTGGGTAAATCTCAAGTTTTGGTTGAGAATATGCAGCAACACTCAAACCGATGAGAGCCAAGAACAAACCCAATAATCTTTTCATAGCAAACCTTTAAACAAAATTGATGAAACTAACAAGCAAACTTAAAAAAAAAAATAATATTATCAAATTATGGTTGATTTTTCAGCAACATAAAGGTATCACGAATTGCATAAGCCGAACCGACAACCCCGATGCCACCTTCGACACTACCAAGCAAAGGATTGACAGAATTTACTCCAACGTTTTGAAGATACCAGCGGACTAAATTCCAGTCTGCTGCCATAATAGCAACTTCGTGCTTGCCAAACCATTTGAAAGCCGACCACACAACACGAGTTTTTGTAGCAGGGATCAATCCTGAAACTGATTGTTCTTTATATCTATTTTCATTAATGAAAGGATTATATACTCTTCTATTTTTTTCATTAGTTGGTGAATCAAGATATTTACCATATTCAAGTGTATCTAAACAGGTTTCGGCAATAATATAATAATCGAAACCGGGAGCGCGTGTCCAAGAAATTGAATCACTTTGAGGCAAATTAATAGTATCCTTTGGGTATTGAATAATCTTATTAATACGGGTTTGCCAGGAAATTTCCGTTGGAGTAGTAGTTTTACCACTCAGAATTGTCCCATCGGGGAGTTTAACTTCAATTGAGTATTCAGTGTTTGGTTTCACTTTATAATTAACATCGGGGTAGTAATAGCCGGGCTTTAAAGTATCGTAATTGAACAAAAGTGGGAAAACTTGACCATCGCCTTTGACAAGAACTTCTGCATTTTTGATAAAAGCTTGATAATGATTATATTTTGTCGATATTGGCTGAGTTTTCAATACAGCAATGTTTTGGATTGGTTCGCCGACAAGCAATATGGCTTCTAAAACGTTTTCAGGTTTGTAGTCAGTTGGGACATCATCACCACAAGCAGCAAGAAACACCAACGAAATCAATATATATTTGAGCAGTTTCATTTTTCCTCCTAAAATTTAATTTCATAAGAAATAGTTGGTAAAATCGGGATTAAACGCACATCTTCGACTTTTGTTTCTTCTTCTTGCAGATTATAATATCTGAACCAGATATCGCGTCGATTATAAACGTTGTAGATATCAAAAATAAGTTTGGAATCAAGACCAAATGATTTAAAAGAATAAGTAGCATTGAGATTAAGCTGATGAGATGGCGGAAGTCGCAACCCATATCTTTGAGATGGGACGATTTTGCCACGACCATAGGTTTGAGTAGGCAGATAGGATTGAAATCTTGAAGTTGCACCAGTATAGGATTGCCCAGATTGGAAAGTAAAAGTAGCACCAATATCCCATTTTTCTGATAAATTATATTGCAAGACAACTTTAAAATCGTGCAATCGATCATATTTAGGTCTGAATTCTCGCCCATAATTGATACTATCGAATTTGGCACGAATATACCCTAAAGCATAACCAGCCCATCCGGTGAGCCTACCAACTCGCTTTTGCAAAAATACTTCGAAGCCATAAGAATAAGCATTTCCAATATAAAATACATCTCGAACATTAGAACCTTGAAGAGCATTTTGATTAAGTTCGCTAACATTTCTGTATTGTTTGTAGTATATATCAAAGTTCAAATCATAATCATGGAATGGCTTTGTTTCGACACTAAAAATGTAATGAGTAGCACGACTTGCGGGAACCGTGGAATCAGTAGGTAACCAGGTATCGAAGAATGAGAAATCAGGTTGAGTAGCAAGACGAAGATTTTGGCTGAATACTCCCCAGGCAGCTTTCAAAGAAATTTTATCGGTCAAACTGTATCGTAAAGCTAAACGTGGATCAATCAAAATTATGTTTCTCATCTCCCAATAATTAGCTCTTAATCCGGCTTGAACAGCAAATAATTCAATCGGAGAATAGCTAATTTGAGCATATGCCGAATAATTATAGTCCTTTACTTTTAAGTTTGTGGTTCCGGCAGAGGAACCTACCTGAGTACTATCGGTTTCGCCAGTGAAATTTTGCAAGAACTGAAAATTGTAATTGTTTATTTCTAAACCGAAATTATGAGTAATTTTTTCATTAGTAAACCATTCGAAATTAAGTTTTGCAGAATAATCAGTAATTGAATTTTCAATCAAAAATTCGTATCCTGTCTGATCACCACTAAAATTATTGAAATAATGGCTTGCACTAAGGTTTAAATTAGCAAAAAGAGAATTAGAAAATATATGTGTCCAATTTAGAGAAGCAAGCCTATTACCAATAGACAAATCCATTCCTATCCCGAAAGTGTTAACATCAAGGTTATCTTTACTCATAAATCCACTTAAAGATAATTTATCATTGTTTCCGATATCTTGCGTAACTTTTGCATTAACATCGTAGAAATTGAAATCTGGGATTGGTTGTTCAGGATCATTGTCGATGAAACTTTTGACGACTTCGAAGTAAGTGCGGCGCCCACCAATGAACCAGGAACCTTGTCCAAGAGGACCTTCCAAAGTAGCACGCGATGAAATTGCGCCAATAGATGCTAATCCTTGAGTTTGGCTTCTATCACCATCTTTTTGCGTAATATTGAGAACCGCTGAAAGCCGTCCACCGTATTGCGATTCAAAACCGCCCTTTATCAATTCAACATCTTTGATAGCATCAGTATTAAAAGTTGAAATAAATCCAAACAAATGAGTAGGATTATATACTGTAGAACCATCAAGAAGAACTAAATTTTGGTCTGGCGAACCACCACGAACAAATAAACCACTTGAAATTTGTGATGAAGTAAGCACGCCCGGCAAATATTGCAAAGAGCGGAAAACATCTGATTCACCGCCTATACGAATTTCCTTAATTGTTTCCACTGGAACGTTTACTTTGCTAATCATTACTTGCTTTTGTTCGATTTCTCGTTCGGCTTCGACAATTACGTCTTCCTTTCTAACGGCAGTTTGTTTCAACGAAATATCAAGGCGAAGTTCCTCATTTGCTTTTAAAGTAATTTTTTTCTCAAAGCGTTCATATCCCAAAAATGACACTACAAGGGTATAGTTGCCCGGAGTAATGCTTGATATACTGTAGAATCCGTTTTTGTTTGTTCTTGTTCCAAGCTTTGTGTCTTTGAGCATAACAGTTGCAGAGATAAGCGTTTCCTTGCTTTTTTCATCGCGAACAAAACCAGCGACAGAGGATGTATTCGGAGCATTTAAATTCGCGCTGAGATTAAAGAAAATAAACACGCTAAACAAACAGATAAAAATGATAAGTTTCATAATTCCTTTAAGTTATTGAATAACCACAGAACAAAAAACGTAAAAAATACTTAATAGTTTCAAAAAATTTTACAGCATACAATAATTAACGTATTTAACAGTGTATTATTAATTTCTAATTAACAATTATAGATTTGGATTGAGTATATAAATTTTGGTGAGAGTATGAAAAAATATCTGTTTATGCTATTAGTTGTTTTTTCTGTAAATAATCTGTTTGCAATTGAACCATTGCTGTTTAAGCCACTTGTAGGGAACACATTTGAGCCGCGGGTTGGAACCATATACAATATAGATGATGAAAAATTGCGTCTCGACATAGGCACTTCGATTGATTTAAGTACACTGCATAAATCTGATTCATCAGAAGTAAGATTAGGTGGTGATTTTTTCACATATACACGATTGCGTTCAGTTGGGCATTTTAAATTTCCGGTAGAGGCAAGCGATTACTTTTTTGGAGCAAATATTTCAGGAAAGACCTATTTAATGGAGCAACCATTTGAATGGCGTGTGAGGCTAGCCCATATATCAGCGCATTTGGTAGATGGCTATGCAAGCGACAGTGTTTTTCTGCAACGCCCGTTCAGTTATAGTCGTGAATTTGTCGAGGCGATTGGTGCAGTGCGTTATAAAAATGTAAGATTTTATGGCGGTACAACTTTTATTTTTTCAACGCTACCGAAGAATCTGGGTAAATGGGTGCCGCAATTTGGGTTTGATGGAGAGTATAAATTCTGGCGGAATCTATATTTATCTTATGGTTACGACTATAAAATTAGCAGAATAAAGAAAATCTCAAAACTCAATGCCACAGGTCAGTTAGGTGTAATATTTAAATCTACAATGAAAACAGGGATCGGGTTTTATCTGTACAATCACAATGGCTGGAACGAACACGGAATGTTTTATGATAAAAAATTAAATTATACAGGCATAGGATTTCAATTAATATTTTGAAATTACAAAAAAATTTCGTTGATTTGAAAATTGTGTTTTTATTATCTTTTTAGAATAAGGTTAGATATATGGCAAGAAGTGTTAACCGTGCCACATTAGTTGGCAATATTGGGCAAGACCCAGAATTACGCTCCACTCCTGGTGGAAGGAACGTATGCAGTTTCCGTATGGCAACATCCGAAGCTTATAAGGACAGCAACGGAGAATGGAAAGAAATCACCGATTGGCATACTGTTGTGTGTTGGGATAATTTGGCAGTGCAGGTTGCTGAGAACTTCCGCAAAGGCACAAAAGTATATGTCGAAGGGAAAATTAAGCACCGCAGCTACGAAGGCAAAGACGGTGTTACTCGCCACGTAACAGAAGTTATTGCTAACACCGTTATTTCTCTTGGTAGTCGTAAAACTAACGATAATCAGGAAAAAGAAACCTACGACGAACCTGAGTTCGACGAAGGCACACCTGACGATGACGTGCCATTTTAGGTTCAATGAAAAAAATTGTACTTTTTGATATAGATGGTACTATTTTAAATGTCGAAAGTTCACTCGCCAGAAGTATTTTTATTGATGCTTTTGGCGAGATGTTTAGTATAGATATTTCTCAAAATATCCCATCGTTTCACGGGAAAACTGATTTGCAAATAATTGCCGATATTGCTGATTTATATAGTATTGATTATAGCAGCAATATTGAGCAAATCTGGGAAAATATTTTCGATAAATTCAAGCAAAGAATTTCAAGAGATAGCATAACGATTTTGCCAGGGGCAGCGGAATTAATCGACGAGATTGCCAAAGCAGATAATTTTGAATTGGGATTGGTAACGGGCAATTTTCAGAAGAATGCTTATTTGAAGTTATCGCTGGTTGGTCTAGATAGTTATTTTCTTTTCGGTGGGTTTGGGGATGATTGTCCGGATCGCAATAAGCTACCTTTAATAGCGATTGACCGAGCAAAAAACAGCAAAATTATTGATGAGAATTTCTCGATTTCTAATTCAGTGATTATCGGAGACACGTTTCGTGATATTCAGGCGGCAAAGAGCAACTTGTTCAAATCTGTAGCGGTAGCCACTGGCAAAGCATCATTAAGCGAATTGCAACATTATGCTCCTGATGTTTTATTTGAAGATTTATCTGATTACAAAAAAGTACTTGATTGTTTGAACAAATTATAAAAAAATGAAAAAAATTGTAATCGCAATAGATGGTCCTGCTGGTTCGGGAAAAAGTTCTTCGGCAAAGATAGTAGCGGAACGTCTTGGCTATATTTATATCGATACAGGAGCGATGTATCGCGCTGTAACGCTTGAAGCACTGCGTCGTGGAATAGCCGAAAACGAAGCAGAAATATGCAAAATACTTGATGAAATTAATATTGAACTTCGCACTTCACCGCAAGGACAGCGAACAATCCTGAATGGCGAAGATGTATCGGACGATATTCGTTTGCCAGGAGTTACTCGGTTGGTGTCGCCAGTGAGTGCGATTGGATGCGTACGAGAAAAACTTGTTGCAGAGCAGAGGCGTATAGGCGAACGTGGTGGAATAGTAATGGATGGGCGCGACATTGGGACAGTTGTTTTTCCGAACGCAGAACTTAAAATATATCTTGTTGCTTCAATAGAAGCACGAACCGAGCGGCGTGCAAAGGAATTGCGAGCGAAAGGCATACGCGTAGAAATAGAAGAAATAAAGAAGCAAATTATTGAGCGGGACAATTACGATAGCAGCCGAGCGATTAGCCCATTGCGAAAGGCAGAAGACGCGATATTGATTGATACATCAGAAATGACATTGGAGCAACAATCGGAATTAATCATTGAACTTGCCAATAAAATTATAAATTTATAAGTTCAGAAAAAAAATTTTGTCAATAAATAATATTATGTTATTTTTGTAATCCGTTTATTTTATAAATTTTTATGTTGTTTGATATTATTTAAAATAACTATAAAAGCGAGGAAAAATGAATTATACGGGTCCAAAGGTCAAATTATCCAGAAAATTAGGGATAAATTTAACCGTTAAAGCTAAAAAATACAGCAGTAGAAAGCCAAATCCTCCTGGACAGCATGGTGCAGCAAAAAAACGTGCAAAGCTTTCGGATTACGGACGTCAGTTACTTGAAAAACAACGTCTTCGTTTGCAATATAACGTATCAGAAAAGCAAATGGGCAATTACTACAAGAAAGCGACAAGAATGCATGGCAACACAGCCGAAAATCTTGTGCTTTTGCTTGAAACTCGCCTTGATGCTGTAGTGTATCGTGCAGGATTTGCTCGCTCGATTTATTCTGCTCGTCAGTTTGTTAAACACGGTCATTTTCTGGTAAACGGGCGCCGTTTGGATGTCCCATCGTATCAGGTAAAGACTTCTGATGTTATTCAATTGCGTGAAAAGAGCCGCAATATCGAAGCATTCCAGGAATCAATTCGCAATTCTGCTCCTCCTGCTTACATTGAAGTATCGAAAGCAGATTTTTCAGCAAAATTGCTCTATCCACCAAAGAGAGAAGAGGTTCCTATTCAATGCGAAGTTTCTCTGGTTGTGGAATATTACTCGAGATAATTCAGTCAAAATATGATACGATGCCCGCTATTTTTTGTAATGGCGGGTTTTTTATTCAAAAATATTTAAAATACTTTGTTAATTTATTCGATATTAGCATAAAAGTAAAACAATTTGGAGGTGTGTTATGTTCTGGACCCCTGAACTTGCAGCATATTTAGAAGATGCACCTTGGCCCGCAACAAAAGAAGAACTTTTCGATTACGCTATGCGCTCGGGCTGCCCACAGCAGGTGCTTGATAACATTGCTGAACTTGAAGATAGCGACGAACTTATCGAAGGAATGGAAGATTTGTGGCCTGAATACGAAGATATGGCTAACGAAGAGTATTTCTATAACGACGACGAAGAAGAGCAATACATTTAAGCAAACAGTCGGGGCTTATTGCGAAGCCCCGATTTTGTTTGCGTTGCTATGTCACATTACTTAGCTATTGTTATTGGTATGGTAACAGTTTCTTTTTGATTGTTGAGACGAACGAAATATTTTCCGGCCCCGATTTCATTCAATTCTATTATATTTGAGTATAGTTTTCCTTCTTTTACTATTTTACCTTCTAATGAAACAATTGAAAAATCATCGAAATTTAAATTGTTAGTTTCAATTTCAATGAAAGATGTTGCAGGATTAGGATAAACTTTTATCATTTGTAGCAAATCCTTTACGCTTGCAAGTGGACTAACCCAAATAGTAACGTAATCGTTTGCAGAATAATCAAGGTTGTTTACCAATGCAGCAATAAAAACATCATTATCGTAATAATTTGTCCAGAGCATTCCTTCAATTTTCTTGCCTGCGTTTATTGTATTGACCGGTTGATTGTCTGTTGTCTTGAATTCGTAAATATTTCCATCGTAAGCAGAAACTCTGAATTTTGTGCCATCTGGGTTGAACACTAATTCGCGGGGACCATCGTAGCCGCTTGTGCCAATTTCATATTCGAATTTTTCATCGATATCGAGTGCATATCTATATACTTTGTGACTCCCATTAGATACAACATACAACTGGTTGTCTTTGATTTCAAAATAATTTCCGAATGAGCCAACCGGATAGGAATTTATTTCTTCTTTTGTGGATAAATCATAAACAGTAACGTAACTATCTTTCACACCAGTTCCTTCGTTAAGCACAAACAATTTGTTGTTGAAAATCTGGCACATTTGCACATTCATTTTTGTTTCAATAGTGTCTTTTGCTTCTTTTGTAGCAAGATCGATTGAAATCACATAATTGTGTTCGGGTGTCCAAGAACCAGGCGGGGTTATTCGTGTAGAAACATAGAGCAATCCATTATCTATTGAAAATCCATAAACAGTATGTTCAAATTCAATTGAATCTACAAGGCTACCGTTTATAATATTATATTTCCAGATATATCCATTTGTTTGAAGATAGAGAAATTCGGTATCGAAAAGCGCTCTTATAGGAAAGCTATTTAATCCGAAAGGGAATTCAATGATTTTCGAAGCCGAAAGTGGTCCCATCCCAATTGGGTCATTACGCCAAAGTGAAGGTGGCTCGTCAGTGTCAGGGTCGTAGCTGCCATCAAAATTAGCATCAACGCCTTTGCATAATACATAAAAATCTGAATTATAGCGGTAAATCATAAGTGGCTGTAAGCCAACGGATACATTAATTTGTGCATTTAAATAAAAAATGCTAACGAACATTAATGCGAAAAACGCATACAAATGCTTCATAAAAGAAACCTCCAATTATTTAAATATCTATAGAATCTGAAGGAAATGAAAAGATACAGATTGTCCTTTCGCTTCCCTCATTCATCAGTTTGCGCTGATGTACCACACGAAGTGGTTAATGAGTATTGCAAATCGGTCTTCTGACTTGAGCATCGAACCCTTGCGCTTTGCCTTCCCATTCTGTTTGAACAGTGGCTGCTTGCGTAGAGGCAAGCGTAAAGCCAAAGTAGCTCTTACAGCGGCGCAACCGTACAGGATTTTCACCTGTTTCCCGTACATTTGCAATAGCATTATTTTCAAAAATAGAAAAATAATATTTTTTTGCAAAGTAAAATAATTTCTGCAATCAATAAATCATCATTAATTAATTTATAAGTTATTTAATAACTTACTACTTAAATCTCAATGCAGATACAGGTTTTATTTTTGCTGCAATCAAAGCGGGAAGAACTGATGCCAGCAGCACCAGCACAAATGTAATCAAAGCAACAAGGACGTAATGCACTGGTGAAATAAAAATTGGCAGAGCATCTAAAAAATATATTTCACCTTTGAGATGAATAAATTTAAATTGTTGCTGTAAAAAGCAAAATACAAAAGACAAGACACAACCCGCGGCAACACCATAAAGCCCTATTTGAAAACCTTGGTATGCAAATATCTTGATAATACCAATTTTACTTATTCCCAGGGTTCGAAGAATTCCAATAGTGCGAGTTTTCTCGATGACGGTAATTATTAAAGTAGTGATAATATTCAGCATAGCAACAATAGAAATAATTCCCAGCACCAGAGGAATTGGCTCACGTTGGAGTTCAATCCAGGCGAACAGTGATGAATGTATTTCATAATAAGTCAAAGTCCAGAACGGGAATCCCAAAAATTGCATAATCGATTGCGAAACATCTTTTGCTTGGTTTATATCTGTGATGAAAATTTCAATCTTATTTGCAGAATTTGGTGGCATTCCAATGAAAGAGCGAGCGGAAGTTTCTGGCAGTAGTACCAAAGTTTCGTCATATGTTGTCATCCCAGTTTTGTATGTGCTTATTATCTTGAATTTTCTAATTTTATATTTAGGAGTATTCTCCTTAATGTTGATTGAATATAAGTTCACGAAATCGCCGATTTGAAGTCCAAGTTTTCTGAGCAATGGTTCGCCGACAATTATTTCATTAGCGCTATCGCTCGAAAAATAGTTTTTCCCAGCAATAAGTTTGGAAAACCCATTAGGATCTTTGCTGGGATTATAAATTCTGAACATTATGCCATCAATAAATCCGGTAGAACGGATTAGACCTTCGCCTTCGATTATCGGATGAATCACAGAAATTACATCAAAATGAGCTCGAATTTGTTCGGTAATTTCTTTAATATTACTGATAGGGTCTTTGTTATAGCTGAAAACAACAATGTGAGAGGTGAATTTTGTTGTATTATTGCGAAGTTCATTTTCAAAACCGTGGAGAATGGCTAAGCTTATCAACAAAGCCAAAACACCGAGCATAACACTCAGTAGCGACACTAACCGAGCAAATCGCAAAAATCTGGTTTTTCGTGATTTTGCAATTGTAGAAGAAATATATCTATATAAATTCATTTATCACTCAAAAACTTCAATTTGGAAACATTTAAAATATAATTTAACAAATATAAATTAAAATTTGTTTCAATAATTATTATTATTTTGCGTTTCTAAATCAATAATTATTAACAAAATAGCAGTTCTTTGATGGAGAAAAAGTATAAGATTTTAGTTACAAACGATGATGGAATAGATTCACCTGGTATTTACGCATTGGCAAGTGCTATGTCGCAATTGGGAGAAGTCGTGGTAGCAGCCCCGGACCGCCAGCAAAGTGCAGTTGGTCATGCGCTTACAGTAGCGCGCCCATTGAGAATAACAAAAGTAAAGCGAAATGGGACAGTGTTTGGGTATGCGATTGATGGAACGCCATCGGATTGTGTGAAAATTGCATTATCGAATTTGTTGGAGGGAAAGCCTGATTTAGTAATTTCAGGAATAAATCACGGGCAAAATACAGCGATAAATATACTATATTCGGGAACAGTTGCAGCAGCGACCGAAGGAATGTTGGCGGACGTTCCGTCGATAGCAATTTCGGTTGCATCGCACGATATAAGTGTTCCGATGGATGCAGCAGCAGAATATGCTTCGAAAATAGCAAGTAAATTGCTCGAAAGCAAGCTGAAGCCAAATTTTTTGCTTAATGTAAATGTACCAGCAATTCCAAAAGAAAATATTCTTGGTATAAAAGTTGCTAAACATAGTTCATCATATTGGAAAGATACATATGAAATGAGGTTAGACCCGTTTGGACGAAAGTATTATTGGTTTGCGGGTGAATATTGTCTGGAAAGCGAAGATGATATAGAAACGGACGATGCTGCATTAGCAAAAGGTTATGTAACAATTACGCCTGTTCATTTCGACTTTACAAAATATGATGTTCTATCTGAATTGAAACATTTCGAGGTTGAGTGATGGCAAAGGTCATTGCAGTAGAAGACATACAAGATGGTATGATAATAGCCGAACCGATTGTAAATCGTTACGGACAGGTTCTTCTGGCTGCGGGTGTTGTCCTTTCGCAGCAGCACGCAACTTTTCTAAAAACCTGGAATATTAGGACCATAAAAGTGTCGTCTGGAACAGAAGACGAGGAAACTTCTGAAATTTCGGAAGAGATGCGCCAACAAATACTGGAAAGCATTGCTCAAAGAACATCATGGACGCCTCGCATTCCAATAGAAGAAGATTTATTTAAAGTTGCCGTCTATCATCTTGCAAAAAAAATGTCTCACTCAGTGAAGAAATAATATGGATATTTTAAATAAATTAATTGCCCGTGCGGATGAATTTCCAACTTTGCCGACGATATATTCTACATTGTCGGATGTAATTTCTAATCCTCGCTCTACTGCACACGATGTTGCCAATATTATTGCGGAGGACCAGGCAGCAGCAGCAAAGGTATTGAAAGCAGCAAATTCACCAATTTATGGATTTAGAGGAAGAATTTCAACAATCTCTCAAGCTATTATCTTTATTGGGTTCGAGGAAGTTCGCAATCTTGTTATTGCTATGGGGATAATTGACGTTTTTCGGAATATGAAGGGCAATTTCCCAATAAATCCAGTAGATTTGTGGAAACATTCAATAGCAGTTGGCACAATTACGCGAGTGCTTGGCAAAACGCTTCGAATAACTAATCTCGAAAATTATTTTCTTGCTGGTATTTTGCATGATATAGGGAAGCTACTTTTCTTAAAATTTATACCCGATGAATATGCGAAATCAATTGAATATGCAATAGAAAAAAATCTGCCAGCTCGCGAAGCTGAGAATGCAGTTTTAGGAGTAAATCACATTATCGCTGGTGAAATTTTAGCTGAAAAATGGAAACTGCCACAATCTTTGAAAGATGCAATTCGCTATCATGCTGTCGGCAAAGTAGATAATGCAAATAACATACTTGTTGGATGCGTTCATATTGCAAATTCAGTAGCTTCTTTACTTGAACTTGGACAAGCAGGAGACGATGTTGTTCCAACTCCAAATCTTGACGCGTGGAAAGCCTTAAATTTACCTGATAACTACTGGTCCAAGAATTATGATGCAATGCTTCTTGAATATGAAGCAGCTATAGGTATTTTTCTTTTAAATTGATGTTTAGTTTTATTGTATTAATAAAAAATGATTATTGGCGAACATATTGGATATCTACAAAGCATTTATTTTGACGCTATCCAAGAATTTATTGTAATGAATAAAAATTTCAACAGGTTACCTGATCTGCTTAAAAGTGGTCTGAATGTATTCGTTAAATTTCCTAATTCAGTTTCATCGGCAATTTATCTTTTAAAAAACAATTCGTTTGAGTTCGAGTTAAATAGTTATTTCCCTGAAAGTGAAAAAAATAACATAGAGAAGATTTTCAATTCGTGTGTTCATAACGGGATAATTGGAGAAGCTCTGGCAAATGGCGCAATTTCCTATGGTTCGCCTGGTTTTGATAAATTAGTTACAATTGCTGTGCCTCTTGTATCATCATTTGGAGTTATGGGAATTGCTTTAATTAATTCTAATGATGATACACTTATCAAAACTGAACTAAACATTGTTACTTCTCTTTTTTCAAGGGTACTTTCCGCCAGTCTGGAAAATGTGCTATTGCAACAAAATTTAAAAGCTACAAAGTCAAGTTTGGAGCAAATGGTTGCTGCAAAAACTATGGATTTAACTCAAAGCAGACGAGAATTAAATGCTATTTTTGATGCTGTACAAACTGGAATAATAATTCACAACTGGGATTCACTCGAAATAATTAAAATTAATCCTGTTGCAGTAGAATTAATAAATTTAGATGAGAAAGATATTTTGGGAGGGAAAATATACGATTTTCTTGAAAAAATTGATTACAATGACCCCGATTTCTCTTCCGAAACATATAAAAATTTCGAATCTTATTTAATTAATTCTAATAGTGAAAAAATTCCGATAATCCGCACTACTTCTTTCGTTAATATTGGCTCAACAAAGAAAAGAATTGATTGCTTTATTGATATAACTGAACTAAAGAAATATCAAGAAGAACTGAAACAAATAAATCAAACATTAGAGCTAAAAGTAGAAGAGCGAACGCAGGACCTACAAATATTGGTTAAAAAGCTAAAAGACGAAATTGAGCAACACCACAAAGTTCAGAAGGAACTAAAATTAATGTTAGATAAGGAAAAAGAGTTAAATCAGATGAAGTCGCGTTTTGTTAGTATGGTGTCTCACGAGTTCCGCACCCCGCTCACTATCGTTCGTTCTGCAGCGCAAATGCTTGAGAAATACCAGAACTCTCTATCCGACGAGGAAAAGCAAGAATATCTAAACAGAATTATGAAAACTGTAGACAACTTAACTGATTTAATTGAGAATATGTTATTTATCAGCAAAGAAAAAGACAAAGGAGTTGAAACGGACAATGTCGAACAAATAGATTTAATTCAATTTACTGAAAACCTAATTAATGAATTTCAGACCACTTTGCTTCAAAGAAGGGATATTTCTTTCATAAACATTGGTTACAAAAATACAATTGCAACAAATGAGCGGTTGCTTAGGTTAATACTACTAAATTTGCTTTCAAATGCAGCAAAATATTCATCGCCAGACACACCAATAGATGTCAAACTATATTTCAACGAAGATAATTTTGCGTATGCAATAAGAGACTATGGAATTGGAATTCCAGATGATGAACAGGAAAAGATATTTGATTTATTCTATCGTGCTGATAATGTTGGGAAAATATCGGGCAGTGGTATTGGATTGCAGGTAGTGCTAAATGCAATAAAAATGTTAAATGGCAAGTTAGATTTTACAAGTAAAATTAATAGAGGAACTACTTTTACAGTAACAATTCCATATAGTTCAGGAAATTAAAATGAAAAAGAAAATATTAATAATCGAGGACGAAGAGGAAATTAGAAAAGACATTATAAAAATATTAAATATCAATGGGTTTGAAGTATTTCAAGCTAAGAATGGGAAAGAAGGCATTAATATAGCATTAGCTGTAATCCCAAACTTGATTATTTGTGATATTATGATGCCCGAAATGGATGGGTTAGCCGTATTAAAAGAACTGAGAAACTACCCTTCTACTGAGCTGATCCCTTTTATTTTTCTAACTGCGAAATCATCTCGCCAGGATATTCGGGAGGGTATGAACCTTGGTGCGGATGATTATATTACCAAACCATTTGATTTTGATGAACTGATTGCAGCTGTGCAAAAACGCCTCGAAAAAGCCGAAACAGCTGAAAAGAAGTTCAACTCAAAATATGAAACGCTTGCAAATACTTTGCGAAGTTATATGCCTCACGAAATTCGAACGCCGCTGAATATTATTTTGGGCTTATCTGATTTTTTGCGAAAGCACTACGACCAAACACATTATAATGAAGCACGTGATATTTTGCAAAATATCAATGAATCTGCAAAACGAATACAAAGATTATTCGAGAATTATCTTTTTTTCTCGAAATTACAATTAATCATTTCGAACGTAGACGAAATTGCGAAGTTGCGTCAGAAGAAAACACCTCTTGCAGATTTTCTTATTAGAGATATTGTGGTTTACTCGGCGGGAAATGCAGGACGTTCGAACGATATCGAACTTGATTTAGAAGAAGCAAGCTTAGCAGTTCCCGAAGATTTATTTATGAAAGCAATCGAAGAAGTTCTCGACAATGCTTATAAGTTTTCAGAGCGTGGTAAGCCAATCAAAATCGACTCAAACATTTCAAATGGTTATTACTTTATCCATATTACAGACTTTGGTCGAGGAATGACACAAGAACAAATTGTCAACATAGCACCGTATATTCAATTCGAACGTGATATTTATGAACAGCAGGGGTCCGGTCTTGGGCTCGCAATCGTTAAAGCAATAGCTGCAATAGTTGGTGGTGATATAATGATACAAAGCCAGCCAAATGTTTACACAACTGTTTCGATAAAATTCCCAATATTGAAATCTGAAAAATGAACTTCACCGGTTGCATAATTGCAAAAAATGAAGAAAAATACATTGCAGGCGCAATAAGCTCGTTGCTGCCTATTTGTTCCCAGATAGTAGTTGTTGATACAGGCTCAATTGATGACACACCCAAAATTGCTGCTAATTCAAATTGCGAAATTTACTTCAAGAAATGGAACAATGATTTTTCTGAGATGAGAAACTATGCTTTGAGATTTGCTAAACGTGATTGGATTATTTTTCTCGATGCCGACGAAGTGCTGCTACCATTTTCAGCAAAACAATATGAAAAAATATTTCAAGATGATAGAATTGGAGGAATTTCCTGCATAATTAGAAATTATCTGACGGACGATAGAACAAGTTTTATTGAGCACCGCTATACCCGAATTTTCAGGAATCATCCCAAAATTCGTTATCAAGGTGCTGTTCATGAACAAATTTCTGAAAGTATTTTCGAACTTGGTCTGGATATATATGAAACTGATATAATGATTGAGCATTTTGGCTACATAGATAATTCAACTGAAAAGAAACAACGTAATTTGGAACTTATAAAGAAGGAACTATCTCTAAATCCATCTGATTATTTGCTATTTCATCTTGCAAACACCGAATTTTCGATGAATAATTTGATAACAGCGAAGGAAATTTTTCTGAAAATTCTTGCTTCACGCGAGCTATCTGTTGATAATTTGGAACTTGCACAATTGCGTCTGTTCCAGATTGCAACAAGTTTGAATGACTGGAAATATATACTCGAACATCAGAATTACGTGTTTTCGAATAGTAATTACGAAGGGTTAAAACAATTTATTCTCTCGGCCTGCTTTATGCACCGCAAGCAGTGGGAAAAAGCATATCATTGCTTGCTTGCAGCAGAGAAATGTAATTCGAGCCTTGTTGATAGCGAACTGCTGCAGAAATCAATTAAAGCAGTCGAAAAATACATAGATTTCTTTTAGTCCGATTTATCGGCAGTTTTGTTTTTTTGTTTTATTGATTCAATTTTTGCAATAGTTTGTTGCCGAAGTTCCTCTAATGAACGAGCCGAAAGCATATGCAAGGCTTCTTCGCGTAATTTTCCCCATTCGTCGTGTACGGGACAGGGTTCATCAACCGAGCAATTTGGGAAACCAAGCACACATCGGTGAAAAACATCAGTTCCATCAATTGCTTCAACAATATCGATAAGTTTAATTTCCTTTGCGGGACGAGCTAAATAAAAACCACCGGATTTACCTTTGCGAGAACCGACTATCTCACTTTTTGTAAGAGTTTGAAGAATTTTAGAGGTAAATTCCTTTGGGGTACCAATTTCTTCTGAAATTTCCAATGCCGAGGTAAGCGCATCTTTATCCTTGTGGGCTAAATATAGCACCGCTTGAAGAGCCAACTCGCATTTTTTAGAAAAAATTACTGTCATTGATTTGTATAACTTTCAATAAATATATTAATGATATTTTAGTAAAATTAAGTATTTTTAAGAAATTTGAAAAGTCTAAAATCTATATGAAACGTTTAATTTTCTTTATATCATTGCTTGCTTTTTCGTTGAATTGCTATTGCCAAGGAACTGCTGGCAATTCGGCAGCTTTTGAAACTCGAGATATAGTGGATATGCCAACAGCGGGCATAATACCAAAAGGCGATTATGCAGTTGACTTAGTTTATTTTGATAATGGCGGTATAGCTTTTACTTTCAACTATGCACGTTGGCGAAATTTTAATATTGGCACAGCCCTTTCGGCACAAAATTTTGTGGGTTCGGGTGAAATAACTTTACAAAACATTCCCGCAATATTATTAAAATATAGATTTATAAACGAAACTATCGAAGTGCCTGCCTTTGCAGTAGGATTGTCCACACGAGGTTCGGGAATGTATTCAAACAGTTCAAACAGATATGCAATTGCATCACCAGGGATTTTCCTTGCAATTAGCAAGAATTTCCGTTGGGATTTAGGTTCGATAGCTACTCACGCTGGATTGAATTATTCATTCGAAAATAGTACAGACGAGTTTTTTATTAACTATTTCGCCGGAATTGAGCAATCTATTGGGAATAGAGTTGCTGTAAATGCTGAATACAATGCAGGCATGTTCGAATGGAAAGCAGGAAGAACAAAAGGGCGCGGATTTTTGAATACTTCTTTGCGTTATTCTCTTGGCTATGGTTTTACTCTTCAATTTCAATTTCGGGATATGCTAAATAACTTCAAAAATTCAGATAAAATTACTCGCTATTTTGGTATTGAGTGGGTTGGGAAACATTGATGGATGCCGAAGACTTACATAATTTTTGTCTTACTTTGCCAGATGTAACTTTCGATTTTCCTTTCGATGCGGACACAGTTTGTTATCGAATATGTAACAAAATTTTTGCACTTGCCTCGTTGGAGAGAGTTCCGCTAACGGTTAATCTTAAATGTTCGTCTGAAATTATTGATGAGATTAGGGAGAAATTCAGCAGCATCCGACCCGGCTATCATATGAACAAACGCAATTGGAACACCGTTGTTTTCGATGGAGTATTATCAACTTCTGCATTGAAAACTTTAATTCAGCACTCGTATGCAATGACTTTCCGCTCACTGACAAAGAAACAGCAGGCAATTGCTTTGCAGCAATCACCTGAAATCAAGCAAATCATTGATAATCATTCTGCGTTAGATTTAGAGAAATTACGCTAAAATTGAATTGGCAAGCCTGTTTTTAGAGATTCAATAGCGTAGAAAGTTGCTTCTGTGGTTTTAAATATTTCTTCAATTGAAATAGGGCTTGGCTTTCCAGAACGAATAGAATCAATAAACGCACAAACTTCTTCGGCAATGCCTTTTTTCCCATTGAATTTAAATGATTGGTGTTTTTGGCTATATAAATCAAGTGTTGTAAAATTATTCATAATAGCAGATTTACATTCGCAATGGACTTCGCAATATTCTTTTTCGAGCAAACTACTACCATTTGCAAAATATACAATATTGGCGATAGAACCATCGTTAAATTTGAGATTAATCGATACGTTATCAGAATTTGGCATCTGCGAGTGGCTTGCCGAAACGCTTGTAGCAAAAACACTAATTGGCACAGCATCAGTAAGATAGACGGCACAATCAACAAAATGACAAATTTCACCGATAATTCTGCCACCTTGCTCAGGAGAATGCACCCAGTGAGTAGCTGGAACAAATCCTGCATTAATTCTATAATTTATTACCATTTTACCCTGACGGTTGGCAAAAAAATCTTTCATTTTTACAAATGGAGCAGAGAAACGCCTGTTAAATCCAACAAGAAGTCTTGCGTTATTGCTTGAAATTACTTCTTTGATGCTGTCGAGTTGTTCGAAATTGACTGCGAGAGGTTTTTCAACAAATACATTTTTCCCAAAGCGGAGCCCTTCAACCACATAACGAGAGTGGCTATCGTGGCGAGATGCAATAAACAGAGTGTTTATCCTTGTATCATTTGCAATTTCATCTGAATTAGTTGTTGCTTCAACGAAGCCGAAACGTTCAGCAACACTTTTAGCATTAACAGCAGTAGCAGTTGAAACACTCAAAAAACGAACATTACAATTTTTCAGAGCAGGCAACAAATTGTTTTGTGCAAAATTGCCTGCACCAATAAATCCAATATTGATATTATTTTCTTGCCTAAATTCCGATTGTTTTATTTTTATTGTACTCTCAGGTTCTGTATTTTCATTGTAGCGAAGGAGTATACCGAGATAGCGTTCGCGTGTTTTCCCGGTAATTAGGTTGTAAGCATTAATTGCATCAGTAATCGGGAAAACGTGAGTTGTAAGAGTGCGACAGTCAAGTTGCCCATCTGCAATTAACTGCAAAAAAGCAATCATATTACGGTTTTCGGTCCAGCGAACATAAGCAAAAGGATAATCTTGACCGTATTCCTCATAAAATGGGTCATAGCGCCCAGGTCCATAGCTACAAGATATACGGTAATCAATTTCTTTTGTATAAAAGAGGCTGCGAGGGATATTCATTCCGACTGCACCAACAACAACGATTTTACCACGCTTACGACAAATATTCAAAGCCAACTCTGTTGGTTCATTAGAATTTGTGCTTGCAGTAATTATGACGCTATCGACGCCATAGCCATTAGTGAATGAATTAACTGTATTTACAATATCAGGTGAATTTTTAGCATTCAGGAGCAAGTCGCAGCTAAATTTTTTTGCATAATCGAAAGTATCAGGATTAATATCCATTCCAATAACGCGGCATCCAGCTGCTTTCAAGAGCTGGACTGTAATCTGACCGAGCAAACCAAGACCAACAACAGCAACTGTTTCACCAAGGACAGGTTCAGCTTGACGAAAACCTTGCAGGGCAATTGCTCCAAGAGTCGTATATGCAGCATCTTCGAAAGAAACACCATCGGGGATACGGACGACAAGATTTTTCGGGACTGCCACAAATTCAGCGTGAACAGCATAGCCGGCACCAGCAGCAGCAACTTTATCGCCTGGGGAAAATTCTTCAACATCACTTTCTACAACAACCCCTGAAATAGAATAACCAAGCGATTTATATGAATCAAGTTTATTGAGAACTTTTCCAATTGTTGTGCGAAGTCCGTCACGTTTGACCATATTAAGCACCTGGCGCACCTGCTCAGGTTGCTTACGGGCTCGCGATAGCAAACTTGATTGAGCGTTTTCGACAGAGGTTCGCTCTGTGCCTGCGCTTATTAAGCTAAATCGAGTTTGAATAAGAACACCACCGGCCGGACATTGCGGTGCTGGGAGTTCGGCTACTTCTAATCTCCCATCTTTTTGATATTGAACAACTTGCAACATAGTTCGAAATTTATATTAAGAATAATCACAAAAATAAGAAAGTTCGAACACATTCCTATAGGAAAATTAATGTTTTGATTACACTTCGATTAGACTATTTTCATAAAAAGGTATTAATAGAAATAAATTAATTTATGAAAACAATAAGTAAATAATATTAATAAGTTTGCGTCAAATAAAATATGAAAAGATATAATTATATAGCACTAGTTTTAATTTTGCTGCTTTATTTAGGGCAAGAGCTCAAATCTGACGTTATCAAGATAAGCGTCGAGGGAGGGATTTCTCCTGCAACAACTTTATTTATAAAAAAATCAATACAATATGCAGAAGACAGAAAAGCCGAAGCTTTGATTGTTCGGCTCAATACACCGGGAGGATTGCTCGATGCAACGCGCGATATAGTACAGGAAATAATGGGCGCAAATGTTCCGGTAGTAGTATGGATTGCTCCATCGGGTGCAAGGGCGGGTTCGGCGGGAGTATTTATTACGCTGGCGGCACATATTGCAGCGATGGCACCAGGAACGAACATTGGTGCAGCTCACCCGGTTGGGATGGGTGGAGAAAAGATTGACTCGACAATGAATGAAAAGATTACAAACGACGCTGCTGCGTTTATTCGTTCAATTGCAAACGAACGTAATAAGAACATAGATTGGGCAGAACGAACGGTCCGCGAAAGCATTTCAGCAACGGAGAAAGAATCGTTGCTTGCGGGTGCGATTGATTTTATTGCGCCAACTATTGACAGTTTACTTGTATTGATAGATGGATATGAAGTTAAAATTGCGAGCGGGACGAAAATCATATCGACCAAAGGGAAAAAAGTTGTCGAACGCAAGATGACATGGCGGGAAAGTCTTCTATTTTGGCTGGCAAATCCTAATATTGCCTATATTTTGCTAATGATTGGAATTTATGGATTGCTGTTTGAATTTTGGAGCCCTGGAGCAATGTTTCCGGGCATATTAGGAGCTATTTCGCTGATGATTGCATTATATGCATTGCAGATGTTGCCGCTTAATTATGCCGGAATTGGATTAATATTGATTGCAATTATTTTATTCATACTTGAAATTAAAGTAGTGAGCTACGGTTTGCTCACTATAGCAGGAATCTTGTCGTTGGCAATTGGTTCAATTATGTTAATAGATGCACCAAATGAAATTATGGATATTTCTATGAACTTGATAATAACAGTTGTAATAATTACAACTTTGCTGTTTCTTGTTTTGATTGTTTTCGGGATTAAAGCACAAACTCGCAGAGCAGTAACAGGCGATTTAGCTTTAATCGGCCTTAGAGGAACTGCAATGACTGATATTTCTCCTATGCAAAAAGGGCAAGTGAAGGTCTCTGGTGAGATTTGGAATGCGGTATCTGATGAGGAAATAAAGGAAGGTGAGGAAATAGTCGTGCAAAACGTTCAGAACTTTGTGCTAAAAGTGCGTAAATATATTGCGTGATATTTTTTGCCAATAATTTGTCCACCATTGTTTTCTTTATAAATTTCAGCAATGTAGGCAAACGCATCCACTTGATCGTCGTATTTCCCATCAGGAAATTGAGTGAGTTCTTTTTCGAAATCAATCAACCAATCAGCATAATCTGGGAAAAAAATTCTGCCTGCTTCAAACATTGCTGATACAGGAATAGCACGAGTAAATTTATCCGAATAAGGTTTAATTTCTTTGACAGGTATCCCAAGAGCAGATACTTGATGCACTAAAGCATACTGATATTGAACTGCCTCTATTCCCCACAGTCTAACGTTGTATTTAATTGTTAAATTTTTTATTATTTCGATGTGTTTTGTTGGTTGGCAGCGAATACGAATAATGTCTCTAATCAATATTGACTTATCAGGAGTAACGGAGAAGACAAAGAAAACGCTCCAATCAGCATTATGACTGGTGGAAATAGCCAAATCGGCAGTTCCAAAATTCAAGCATTCTGTTAAATCAATATATCGCCCTTCAACAATAGCGTAGTTGTCAATCTGCTTGTAATATTTGAAATGCTCGCGTTTGAATAGCGAATTTGCATTGTCGGAAGGTTCTTGTTGATATAGAGCATTGAACCAATAGGAGCCGATTTGTTTATGAATTTGCTGCAAAGTGTCGATGGGAAAGCGTTCTGCCCAAAGTGCTTCGCCGGGGACTCTGCCGAGTGGGTCGTCGCTGGTTGCAATAGCAGGAATTTTCACCAGTTGCCAATCGCTTGAATAATCTTCAAGCAAACGCCCGACTAAGTCTTGCTTGTGCCAGCGTGTCATAATAATAATGCAAGAACCATTGGGTTCGATGCGAGAATAAGCAGTAGAAACGAACCAATCCCAGATATTCTGTCTAATAGTTTCGCTGTGAGCCTCTTCGGCATTTTTTATTGGGTCGTCTATGATTAGCAAATTGGCACCCTTTCCGGTGAGGGCTCCACCTGCACCAGCTGTCATCATAGTGCTATTGTTCGAAAGCTCAAAGAAGTTTGCAGCAGATGCTTCATTAGAAATTGAAACATTGAAATATTTGCCATAGTTTTCAATCAAAGCCCGTACTTTGCGTCCCCAAAATGCAGCGAAGTTTGCTTCATAAGAGGTAAGCAGCAATCTTTTTCCACTGAAAGTGGTTAAATACCAGAATGGGAAATATTTCGAGATAAGTTCGCTTTTGCCGTGGCGAGGCGGCAAGCACACAAGCAATCGTTGTTTTCTGTTGAAACTGATGCGATAAAGAATGCTGTCGATAAATTCAATATGCGGTGGAATTTGGTATGCACCATTGGTAATAATTTTTGCCAAAACTGCGGGCGAAAGAATATATTTTTTGATTTTTCTCATTTTCAAACATTTTTCTTCAAATATCGGAGAAATACGCAAACTGATTAAATAATTAAATTTAGAATGAGTTATAAAATAGGCGGATAGAGGAGTTTAAATTGAATAGCTGATTATTGAAGAGAGTGGTTGAATAAATGCTTTGTTTGTCGCAATCGGGATAAATTCCTCAAATATAATAATTTTTTTTTCAATCTTTTAATAATTATCTTTGTAAATGTTTTAAGTTGTATTGGAAAAAGATTTATGATACAACTTAAAAATTAATATTAAGAATAATTTGGAGTAAAGCAATGAAAATTTTGGTGTCTGATGGTATCGAAAAAATTGGAGCTGATATGCTAAAATCAGCTGGTTTCGAAGTAGTAGAGCAAAAGCTAACACCAGAAGAATTACTCAAAGAAATTGAAAAGTATGATGCAATAATTGTTCGCTCCGCAACAAAAGTTACCAAAGAAGTGATAGAAGCAGGTAAAAATCTAAAAGCAATTGCACGCGGTGGAGTTGGGCTGGATAATATCGATGTGGAATATGCAAAATCGAAAGGAATTCCTGTGCTGAACACACCCGGAGCATCTTCAATTTCGGTGGCAGAGTTGGCAATTGCTCATATGTTCGCTGTATGCCGCTTCCTGAATCAGAGTAATATTGAAATGCGACAAGGAAAATGGCCAAAGAAAGAATATTCGAAAGGTATCGAACTTACAGGTAAAACACTTGGTTTGCTTGGATTTGGCAACATTGGCAGAGAAGTTGCGAAAAGAGCAATTGGGCTTGGAATGACTGTTATTGCCCACGACCCATTTATTACTCAAACTGATATGAACGTTCGACTTGTAGGCAAAGAAGAAGTAATAAACCAATCGGATATAATTTCACTGCATATGCCACTTATCAAAGGTGAAGGTCCAGCAATAGGCGAAAAAGAAATTGAAATGATGAAAGAAGAAGTAATTATAATCAATTGCGCCCGTGGTGGAGTTGTTTCTGAAAAAGCATTGCTCGAAGGATTAAATTCGGGCAAAGTAGCTGCTGCGGGAATTGATGTGTTCGAAAACGAACCACCAACCGAAGCACAGACTGCGATTATCAATCACCCAAGAGTATCTGTTACGCCACATATTGGAGCTTCCACAGTAGAAGCACAAAATAGAGTTGGTGAAGAAATCGCTCAAAAAGTTATTGATGTTTTGAAAAAATAATTGTTAATAAATTAGGTAGAAGAAATGGCTGTATTCCGTCCTTTCAAAGCATTTAGACCAAAACCCGAGCTTGCTGCCGAAGTTGCAGCAAAGCCCTATGATGTGCTAAATTCTGACGAAGCCCGCGAAGAAGCAAAAGGGCATCCGCTTTCTTTTCTTCACGTAGGCAAGCCAGAAATTGATTTAGACCCATCAATTGATCTTTACGACCCACGTGTTTATGAAAAAGGTAAGGAGAATTTACAAAAATTGATACGTGATGGTGTTTTGGTCGAAGATAGCGAGCCGTATTATTATATTTATGCTCAAACTATGTTCGACAGAACTCAGTATGGGCTTGTTGGCTGCGCCTCTGTTGATGACTACTGGAATGATGTTATTTTGAAGCACGAGAAAACACGCAAAGATAAGGAAGAAGACCGCTGCCAGCACGTACGCGTAACTAACGCACACACTGGACCAATATTTCTTACTTACAAAGACAAACCTGAAATCGATGCAATAGTCAATAGATATATAGAGCAAAAGCCTAATACAGATATTATCACAGTCGATGGTATTCGCCACCAGGTGTGGGTTATTTCGGATAAAAACGATATTATAAAAATCCGTGAACTGCTCGCTGGTGTTGCTAAGTTCTACGTTGCAGATGGGCACCATCGTTCAGCAGCTGCCGCAATTGTTGGTCGCGAACGTCAGCAAGCAAATCCAAATCATACAGGCGAAGAAGAATACAATTTTTTCCTTGCAGTACTATTCCCGGCAAGTCACCTGTATATTATGGACTACAACCGCCTTGTCAAAGATTTGAACGGGCTTTCGCAAGATGAATTTCTTGCAAAGCTTGAAGATTTGTTCGTGGTTAATAAAGTTGATGGACAATTTGCTCCAAAGAAAAAAGGACAAATCGGTATGTATCTTGGCGGTCAATGGTATAGTCTGGATGCAAGAGAAAAGCTCTTTCATCCAGATGACCCTGTAGAAAATCTTGATGTTTCGATTTTGCAACATCACGTTCTGGCACCGATTTTAGGGATTGACGACCCACGCACAAGCAAACGCATTGATTTTGTTGGTGGTATTCGTGGGCTGGGCGAGTTGGAACGCAGGGTAAATTCTGGCGAAATGACTGTGGCTTTCTCAATGTATCCAACTTCGATTGAGGAACTTATGGCTATTGCTGATGCTGGGAAAATTATGCCACCTAAATCAACTTGGTTCGAACCAAAATTGCGTGATGGATTATTCGTTCATTTCTTAGATTAAATAGAAAGAAGAATATAATTATTCAAAGGTTGCCGCGCAAGGGCAGCCTTGTTTTTTGAAGAAGAAAAATAGAGAATAAAAATCGATTATGCTTTGATAGTGTTTTCTTTGCGTAATTGTCGCAACTTTTCGTAAAGAGATTTTTCTTCGTCTGTTAGATTTTTGGAGACTTTAATCTGAACATTGAGATAAAGATCACCGCGTTCGCCATCAGAATTATATTTAGGCATACCCAATCCTTTGAGCTTAAGGACTTTACCAGAGCTTGTTTCTGGCGGAATAGTAACTTTAACCATTCCACTGAAAGTTTTGATTTTAGCGGAACCACCCAAAACAGCAGTGAATAAATCAACAGGTAAATCTAAGTAAAGGTCGTCTCCGCGTCGCTCAACTTTGTTGTGGGGCAACACTTTAACTTTAACAAGCAAGTCGCCTTTCTGCCCGCCGTAGTTTCCGTCGCCTCCTTGCCCAGTTATTTTCATTACCTGCCCATCAGTGATACCAGGCTTGAATTTTACTTCTATTTTTTTACCATTGGCCTGTATTTGCCGAGTTGCTCCATTGAATGCTTCAGCTAATGTTAATTCAACTTCTACTTCTACATCTTCGCCACGTTGAGGTGGATACTTGAACCCCTGACGCGAAGAAAACCCCGAACCGAATATTCGTTCGAAGAAGTCAGACAAGCCGCCACCAGAAGAAAAGAAATCACCAACCGTCTGGTAAGTGGAACGTGTGCGGCGTCCCGCAGATTGCTGAGCTTCGGCGAACCAGCTTGCCCAATCGAAATTGTCGCTCGAACCACCAGTTTGACGATGGCGATTGAAGGAATTATTTAAATTATCATATTTTCGGCGTTTTTCAGGATCCGAAAGTACCTGATAAGCTTCGGAAATTTCTTTAAATTTGTTTTCTGCATTTGGGTCAGATTTGTTCGAATCAGGGTGATATTGACGAGCAAGTTTTCGATATACTTGCTTGATTTCGTCAGTAGTTGCAGTTTTATCGACGCCTAATATTTTATAATAATCTTTAAATTCCACTAAAATCACCTCCTTGTGAATTTATTCAATTAGTATTTTGCCTGTCATTTCCTCTGGAATTTCAAGCCCCATAATATTGAGAACAGTTGGGGCGACATCGGCTAAAATACCATCTTTTGCTTTTTTATATTCATCAGAAACGACGATGAAAGGCACAGGATTGAGAGAATGAGCTGTGTTTGGTGAGCCATCTGGATTTTTTGCGTAGTCTGCGTTACCGTGGTCAGCAAGAATTAGCACGATATAATTGTTTTTTCGAGCAATTTCGACAACATCCGCAAGACAAGTATCAACGGCTTCGACAGCTTTGCGAATTGCTTCATAAACTCCCGTATGCCCTACCATATCACCATTAGCAAAATTCAAGCAAATGAAATCATATTTCTGGGTGTTAAGTTGCTCGGCAAGTGCATCTTTCACTTCAAAGGCACTCATTTCGGGTTTCATATCGTAAGTAGGGACTTTTGGAGAATGGATTAGAATTCTATCTTCATTTTCGAAAACTTCCTCTCGCCCACCCGAGAAGAAAAATGTAACGTGAGCATATTTTTCGGTTTCGGCTATTCTCAGTTGGTGAAATCCTGCTTTGGAAATAACTTCGCCCAAGGTATTGGATACATTTTCCTTATCATAAATTACGTGAACATTCTGGAAAGTGTCGTCGTATCGTGTCATAGTAAGATAATATAAATTTATAGTATGCATATCATATTCGTGCATATCTTTTTGAGTAAGTGCAATTGTAATTTCGCGAAGTCTGTCAGTTCGGAAATTGAAACAAATAAAGACATCGCCTTCCTGAACCACCGCAATAGGTTTTCCACCGTCATCGACACAAACTATTGGCTTAATAAATTCATCAGTAACATCTTCGTCGTAAGACTCTTGAATTGCTTTGAGGATGTCAGTTGTAGGTTTACCAATTCCTTTCGTAATTAAATCGTAACCTTGTTTGATGCGTTCCCAACGTTTATCTCTATCCATTGTGTAATACCGGCCGCAGAGAGAGGCAATTTTCCCGTTAGAATGCTCAAGATGATCGAGCAAGTTTTTAATGTAGCCATAGCCGCTTCGAGGGTCGGTATCTCGTCCATCGGTCAATGCGTGGATAAATACACGTTCTAAACCATAGTCTTTTGTAAGGTCGCATAATTTGTAAAGGTGTTTGTCGAGTGAATGAACACCGCCATCGGAAACTAGACCGAGAAAATGAACAGCTTTATTGTTTTCTTTGGCATATTTAAACGCATCTGCAAGAACAGGGTTTTTGTCTATTTTTCCTTCGCGAATTTCTTTGTTGATTTTGACTAAATCCTGATAAACAATGCGTCCAGCACCAATATTCAAGTGTCCAACTTCGGAATTGCCCATTTGCCCATCAGGAAGACCAACATTTTCTCCGCAAGTAAGCAATTTCGAGTTTGGATAATTAGCAATTAATTGATCCCAATATGGTGTATTGGCAACACTAATAACGTCAGATTGGCTACCATCGCCAATTCCCCAACCGTCTAATATTGTCAGTAAAACTTTTTTTCTCATACTATTCCCAAATTAGTTCTTAATAAGATGAAGACGATTTTCTAAACTATTAATTTTCAATAATTATTCTTAATTTGGGAAGATAATTTTGGTATAATGCAATGAAAATTGGGTATTTATCATATTTTAATTCTAAAGACGTTCGAGCGTGGTCGGGTTCTATCTATTTCATACGCCGAGAACTTGAAAAAATGGGTATAGAGCTTGTTCCGATTGACGATATTGGGAGTATGCTTGATGAATCGTATAAGATTAAGTCGTTATATTACAAGGCAATAGGGAAAAATCATCATCGATTACGTGAAAGTCGAATAATGCAAAGGGCAGCAGAAAAAGCTAAGAAACTTATAGAAAAGTATCGTCCGGATGTTCTATTAAGTCTTGGTTCGCTTGAAATCTCTATGCTAAAATGCGAAGTACCTGCAACATTTTGGGCTGATGCGACTTTTCGTCAGCTTGTGAATTACTATCCAGAATATTCGAATTTATCGGCGACTACGCTGCGAGAAGGTGAATTTTTAGAGAAAAAAAGCATTGATAATGCATCTCGAATGTTTTTTGCATCGGAATGGGCTGCATTGGGAGCAGTAGAATTCTACCGTGCTGATAAGAATAAAGTAAAGGTTTTACCGTTCGGGGCAAATTTGTATAATCCACCCGCAGAAAGCGAAGTAGCAAGTTATATTGAAAATAAGAGCTTTGATGCTATTGAATTACTATTTGTAGGAGTGGCCTTCGAGCGAAAAGGTGGCAGGACTGCTTTGGAAATAGCCCACAAAATAAATCAAAAAGGGCGAAAGGTGCGGCTTCATATAATCGGTTGCCAACCTGAAATAAATGAAAGCAATGATTTTATCAAAATCTATGGATTTCTTAACAAAGCCAATCCCAATGATATGAAGACAATTGAGGAATTATATAGGAAAGCGCATTTTTTTGTTATGCCATCGATTGCTGAGTGCTATGGAATTGTATTTTGTGAAGCGAACGCTTACGGACTACCTGTTGTTGGAGCAAATAATGGAGGAATGCCAACGATAATAAATCCGAATAATAATGGTTTTTTGTTCGATTATTTGAATTATGAGCAAAGCGTAAATTATATATCTGAAAAAATAATTGAGATTGGAGCAAATCGTAGCAATTACGAAGAAGCGGCTTATAAATCACGCAATGAGTACGAAAAACGTCTAAATTGGGAAGTATCGGTAAAGGAATTAATACGTGAATTGAAATCTATAATATAAAGAAGGCTGCTCTAAACGAGCAGCCTTTCGAAAATTTAAGAACAGAATTAATCATTCATTTCGTGTGATAATTTCTTTTGACGACGAGCGGCTTTAATACGCGACATACGTTTTTCGACCGAAGGCTTCACATAAGCTGTTCTTTTTTTGAACTCGCGTAGAATACCCGAGCGCTCATATTTTTTCTTAAAGCGTTTTAAAGCGCGGTCGATATTTTCATTAGTTTGAAGAGTTACGCCTATCACTGCTATTTTTCACCTACCTTTCGCGCAGATTTAATTTAGTTCAACATATTTATGATAATTTTTCGATAAGACGTTTTTCGTTGTTCTTTTCAAATTGAACGATGATTGAATGGCCACCATTGCTAGTAACTTCTTTTTTGCGAACAATGCCGACATCTTGCCACACTTCGTGATAGATTACGTCGCCGATTTTATATTCGTTTTTAGGTGTGTATGTTTTTGCATCCTCACGTGTAATATGAATAACGGCTTTGGACTTATCCTGGTCTTGTTCGATTGCATCCAAATTAACAAGTTGGGAGTGGCGGCTTCTGGTGCATCTTGCCCATTGCTGGCGTCCGTTTTCGGTTTCGATTGGTTCGCCGATGAGCTCGTGTTTGGTTTCTTTCATTAAAAAGGGAGAGTATAGAGTAATGTACTTAGCTCTACGAGACCTTCTTTTTATGGCCATATTAAATCTCTTTATGAAAAAGAACAAAAATTATATGCAAAATTACGAAAAAATTTGTTGAAAATCAAAAAATATATTATAATGCAAAATTATATTTGCATAAAATGGAATAAAATATTTAATTTTTTTGTTTAACTAATAAGCCCCAATTCTCTTCCAACTTCTGCAAATACTTCTAAAATTTTGTCCAAATGTTCTTTTTCATGGGAAGCCATATATGAAGTTCTCATCATACTCATATTAGGTGGAACGCCTGGCGGAATAAATGCGTTGACGAACACACCTTTGTCGAATAGTTTACGCCAAAAAACGAAAGCTATCTCGACTTGTCCAACAATTACAGGAACGATTGCTGTTTTGCTTTCAACAATATGGAAGCCTAATTGCTTGAAGCCTTCGCGCATATAATTTGCGTTCCAGATTAATTTGTCGACAAGTTCGGGCTGCTCTTCCAAAATATCGAGTGCAGCAAGAGTTGCTGCGCAGGAAGCAGGAGTTGGGCTGGCACTAAAAATAATAGCAGGAGAATTATGTTTCAAGTAATTAATAACACGTTCGGGACCACCAACAAAGCCGCCGAGAGAAGCGAAAGTTTTCGAGAATGTTCCCATAACAAGATTCTGCTTGACATCTATTCCGAAGTAACTATGAGTACCTCGTCCACCTACTCCAATTACGCCAGTTGAATGAGCATCGTCGACAAGGACGCGAGCGCCATATTTTTCTGCAATTGCAACTAATTCAGGAAGGTTTACTATTTCGCCTGTAACTGAGAAGACACCATCGGTAACGATAAATTTGCCGGCACTATCGGGAATTGACTGAAGGACTTTTTCCAAATCTTCCATATCGTTGTGTTTGTAGCGTTTGAATTCAGCAAAAGCACCTTTTGCCATCATCGCACCGCTTACGATACAAGCGTGATTTTCCTTGTCGGAGATAATCACATCGCCTTTTTGAGCAATAGTAGAGATAATTCCAAGAGCTGTTTGGAAGCCCGTGCTGAACAGCAGAACAGCTTCTATTCCAAGGAATTTAGCCAGTCTTGCTTCCAGTTCATTATGCAAGTCGAGTGTGCCAGTCAGATAGCGCGAGCCGGAGCAACCGGTTCCGTATTTATTGATTGCGTTGTGGGCAGCTTCCTTTACTTTTGGATGTGCAGTAAGTCCTAAATAGTTATTCGAACCAGCCATAATCATTTTCTTGCCATAGACAGAAACAACTGGTCCTTCGTTTTCTTCGATAGCGTGGAAATATGGGTATAATCCCTGAGCTTTTACTTCATCAGCACGAGTAAAGGCAAAACATTTTTCAAAAACGTCCACAGTATGTCCTTTATGATAGTTAATTATTCTCGTAAAACATACAAAGATATGAAAAAATAAAAACTTAAAAAAGAATTAACTTACTTAACAGAGTATTAATCAAACAACTAATTAGTTATAAATATTTTTATAATCTACTGTGTAATAATGAAATAGAAGTTTTTTACCTTCTATAGTAAGATAAGAAAAATAAAAAACTGCCACACATTATGGGCAGTTTCAATTTATTAAGCAATAATGAATTCCTTCTATATAATTTCATAGCAAAATACTACTTCAAATTAGCCCATTTACAAAGATACATTTCAGCAGGATGAACAAGATATTTATGTTTTGGAAGAACACGTATAGTAAATCCTTGCATACCTGTATCGGGGCAAATGTAGCTGCCACTGAAATAATGAACATTTTTTTCTGTTTTCACATAGAGAAGTTCTTCTGCGACAGCATTTTGGAATTCGCCGTGGTGGTCAATTGAACCATAATATACTTGAACGGAAACATCATCAGGTTGAATTTCACCAAGTTTAACTTTAACCGAGATAGGCACTTTACGCCCAACGTAATAATCGCGTTTATGTTCGAAGTCGACTTGAAGAATATCAACATTTTGCCAATGCATACGAATTCTGTCTTTCCACACCTGGAATTTTTTTGCTTCGGCAGCACCATTTTCGGCGAGAGTGCGGTATTTTTCGGCAGCAGGCAGATAAAATTGGTCGGTGTAGTTGCGCACCATACGATGAGTGGAAAAGCGCCCTGCAATAGTTGCGATAGAGTTTTTCATATATTGCACCCATTCTTCGGGTACTTTGTTTGCCGAACGTTTATAGAACATTGGAACGATAACGGTTTCGAGAGTATCATAGAGCATATCTGCTTCGATATTTTCCATTTCTGGGCTATTGTCGTGCTCTTCGCCAGTGCCAATAGCAAAGCCGTTTTGAGCATTAAATCCTTCGTCCCACCATCCATCTAAGATTGAGAAATTTAGAGTGCCGTTTATTGCAGCTTTCATACCGCTTGTTCCGCTTGCTTCGAGCGGGCGAATAGGATTATTGAGCCATACATCACAACCTTTGACAAGCATACGTGCAATTACCATATCGTAGTCTTCGAGAAAAACGACATGTTTTTCGAGTCCCCATTGGCGAACACGCTGGATAATTGACTGTATTACTTCTTTGCCTTGAATATCGTGTGGATGAGCTTTGCCGGAGATAACCACTTGCACTGGATGTTCTGGATTGGTCAGGATTTGCTTTAATCTATCCATATTCTTGAACAGAAGCAAAGCACGTTTATATGTAGCGAACCTACGGGCAAAACCAATAGTCAGAGTGTCCGGATTGAGCAATTCGTTTATTTTGCTTACTTGGTCGGGCGGGAGTGAGTGTTTTTGTTTTGTGTTGAGATAATTACGTGCAAAAAGAATAAGTCGAACACGGCGGCGTTGCTTTTCGCGCCAAATTTCTTCTGATGGTATAGAATATATCATCTGCCAAATGTCTTCCCTATCGGTTTCAGAACGCCAAATTGGAGAAAGATACCTATCGAAAAGTTCGGCAAATTCGCGTGCTATCCAGGTCTGGGTATGAACGCCATTTGTAATTCCACAGATGGGCACCTCATTTTCAGGGAAACATTTATATAGAGAGTGCCACATTTTTCGGGCAACCCGTCCGTGTAATTTACTTACTCCATTATGATACGAAGTCATTTTCAGCCCCAAAACAGTCATCGAGAAATCGCCTTCGGGATTAAAAGAACCGATTTGCCCCATTTCGAGAAGTTCTTCGCGAGAGATGCCAAATTCATCTTTAAAATAAAGCAAATTATTCTCAATTCTAAACAGTTCGAAAGTTTCGTTGCCAGCTGGCACCGGGGTATGGGTAGTGAAAACCGAGCTTTCTTTGCATAAAGTTTTTGCAGAGCGGAAATCAAGGTTGTATTTTTTCATAAGCTGCTTTGTTCTTTCCCAGAGGGCGAATGCAGCGTGTCCTTCGTTGATATGAATCACTTCTGCATTAATTCCCATAGCTTCGAGAGCACGCATACCGCCGATGCCAAGCACCATTTCTTGCTGGATACGAGTTTCACGGTCGCCGCCATAGAGCTGGTCGGTAATATCTTTGTATTCAATATCGTGGTTATCATCGATATTGGTATCCAGCATATAAAGGCAAATTCTGCCGATATTAATTTTCCAGATTTGAGCAAAAACATTTCCTTTGGGCAATTTTACAGTGATTTTGAGTGGTTCGCCATCATCACCACGAACAATTGTAAGCGGCAGCGAGAAGAAATCATTATAGATATATTGCTCGTTTTGCCAGCCATTTTGAGTAATTCTTTGACGGAAATAGCCTTGCTGATAAAGCAGTCCTACACCGACGAGTGGTAAACCAAGATCGCTTGCGGATTTTAAATGGTCGCCAGCAAGCACACCCAGACCACCAGAATAATTAGGGAGGCTCTCGTTTATTCCGTATTCCATCGAAAAATATGCAATTACACCATCAGTTGAAATATGTTTGGACTTATAGTAGGTATTCCCATTTATATAAGAAATGAATTTGCTGTGAATATAATCAAGGTAGCTGACAAAATCTTGCGATTCGGCTAACTTTTTCAATTGTTCCTGAGATGTTTTGTTAATCAAAAGCACGGGATTATGATTGACTTCTTCCCAAAGACTTCTGTTTATTCTGATAAACAACTCGCGAGCATCAGAATTCCAGCACCACCAATAGTTGTAGGCGAGTTCCTTGAGCTTTGCAATGCGTGCTGGCAAATTAGCAGTAACAACAAATGAATGAAGTGGCTTCATTTTCTTCTCCAATATATCTAAATAATTCTGTTCAAATAAATTTTAATGAAGTTTAATATAAATAATTTATTTTAGAAAAATGAAAAAAATAATTCAACTAAATTCTTTTGTTCGAATGAAGCGGCAAAATTATATTTCAACATTTTTGGTGTTTTTTTCAGCATTCGCCTGGTTTCTGATTGGAGCGAATTTTGGTTTAAATATATACGATGAAGGAATTGGAATAGTTGGTGCCAAACGAATTCTGATGGGCGAAGTTCCATATCGAGATTTTTGGACCATATATTCGCCACTGTGGTATTATGTATTGGGTTTGTGGATAAAACTTTTCGGTAGCGAGATCTTTGTAATTAGACTGTTTACAATTTTGTTGAATAGTATCAGTATTTCTATTATCTATAAAACTATTAAATCGCAAAATATCAATCCATATCTTGGCACTCTTGCAGCCGCGATGTTTCTGAGCCTTTCGCCGTTTTATGGTAGAGCAATCCCGCTGGCATTATTGTTCACTTTTCTTATGATTTACTATCTATTGAATAAAAAAAGCAATTCGGATTATATAATTATTGGTATTTTGAATGTTTTGCTGTTTGCAACTCGACACGATTTCGGAATTTATGCAATTGCCTCCACAATCTGTGTTGCAATATTTGAAAATAAGATATTAAAAGAGAAGAGCATAAAGCAGTATTTGATTTATCTTATGACATTACTTTTTGTTCTTTGTTTGTATTTTCTTATACTGCTTAAAATTGGGGCGCTGGGAGACTATTTTGAATACGCATACAAGTTTGTTTTTGAAAAATTTGGTGTGGGACGTTCACTTCCTTTCCCAAATCCATTTATTGTGTTTTTTGAAGAGAACGTTCCTATTGGAAGCAGAGTATATAATTTATGGCTCTCTATTATATTTTATCTACCATTTGTATTAATTGGCACTTTGTTTTATTTAATAATAAAATCGAAAATAGAAATCAGCAGCGAAAGCAAATTCTTCGTAACAATAACGTTATTTTCCCTAATTTTTAGTGCACAAGGAATGGTTCGTTCGGGGTATGAGCATATTTTACCATCATTATTGATAATCACGATGATGATTACGTCAATTATGGTAAGGCTTAATCTGGCAAATAAATTTTATTTATTATTTCTACTGATTTTCTTTTCGTTTCCGCCAATAGCAAAGAAGGCACAATCATTGATTTACTTATATTCGGGTAAATCATCGGAAATAAAATCGCATTTTTCTAAATTCATCAAATTGCCCAAAGAAGAAGCAGAAAACTACAACAACCTTATCGAATACGTGCAAATATTCGACCGCAGTGAATATTTATACTCGGGTGTTTTATACCACGAAAAAATATTCATAAATGATATTATGCTTTACCACCTTACAAATCGCTATCCTGCGACGAAATATCACGAACTTCATCCAGGACAGGCAACCGAAGCAAGTATTCAAGATGAAATTATAGCAGAGTTGAAGAGCAAAAAAACCCATGTTTTAGTTCTTTATTACGACAAAGAAAGTGAGAAACAGAAAATAATTGGCGAAAGCAACCTGGATGAGTATATAAGAGAAAATTACCTGTTAAGCAAAATTTTTGGCAATTATTATGTATTTAGATTAAACAAGCATTAAAACCCGCCAAGATAGGCTTATTTCTCAATACTTTTCTTGATATTTTCAATATCTTCGGATAGTTTGTCCTCGTTTTGATAAGTAGAGAAGCGAAGACGTAGGTAGCGTTTTCTTTCTGGAAGTTTAACCAGTGCAATTTTGTATTTTGAGCGAATACGAATTGATTTTTCATATTTAATGATAATTCTCTCGATTTCTGAAAATTTGTACTTTTTTTCTTTTTTCCCAACACGGAAAACAATATAATCGTTGCCGATAACAATAAATCTTCGTTTGATGGAATTAATGAACAAGGAAACAGAAGCAACGACGATAAACAGCGCAAGCAAAATAGTTATTGGGTCGAGCAGGCGAATTGTCATATATCCGCCTTCGATTGTGCCTCTCAAAATACTATAAAACACAAGGACAATAGCATCGATAGCGATTGTCTGATAGTAGAAATCGAGTCTCTGAGGATAGATTTTTTCAATATTGTTTAAATCGTTCATATTACAACTCATAGCCAATTGTTTTTAATACTTCCAGAGCAACATCACGTGCTGCATTGGGTCGGGCAAGTTTTCGAGCAGCAGCGGACATTTGCTCTAATTTATCATCAGAAAAAATCGTATCGATTATTTCAAAAAGTTTAGTTTCTATTTGGTTGTTCAGTATAATTTCAGCAGCACCGTTTTTCTTGAGTATTTCAGCGTTGAAAAGCTGCTCGTTGTTGGAAGCAGACGGGAGTGGGACTAAAATTGCGGGTTTTGCTGCAACAGTAATTTCCCACACAGTAGTAGCACCAGAACGACAAACAACCAAATCGGCAGCTGAATAGTAATCAGCTATATTGTCGATAAATTCTTTAACAATAAGATTTTTGTGTTTAGCACCGTTGAATTGATAGTTCTTGCCGGTTTGCCAGAGAACGAAATAGCCGCTTTCGAGCAAGCTATCAAGGTGCTTCTCGACAGCTTTATTAATAGAGGACGCCCCCAAGCTCCCACCAAAAATAAAGATAGTTTTCATATCGAGCGGAATACCAAAGGAATTCCGGGCATCGATTTTGTTCGGAAAGTCCAAAAATTGTTTGCGAATAGGATTTCCGAGAGCACTAATTTTATTATGATATGATTTATCGAAGTAATTGATGCTTTCATCAAAAGAAGTGATTATTTTCGTAGCATATTTGCAAAGAGATTTGATTGCTTTTCCCGGACGAACATTCGATTCGAGCAAGAATAGAGGTAGTTTGTGCAAGTTAGCAGCGTAACCGGGCGGGAAGCTCAGATAAGCGCCAGTTGCGATGACAGCAGAAATATTATTTTCACGTATCAGCTTTCTACATTTATTAATTGCACTTGCAATTTGAAACGGGAGCAAAAGTACAGCAGGTGATTTCTTTATACCCATAATTTTAATAGGATGGAAGTTATAGCCAAGAGACGGCACAACCCTACTTTCAATTTTATTAGAATTGCCGACAAAATAAAACTCGCATCTACCACCGGTAATATCATTAAGTTGCTCGCAAACAGCAACTGCGGGGAAAAGATGTCCTCCGGTGCCACCTGCTGCTATTAATATGCTTATCTTATCATTCATATTACAAATATAATAAAAAGTTACAAAAAATGTGTTTTAGAGTAGGGGAAAAAACAGATCGTAAAATATTTTGTAGCTAAAAAATTAGGGGCATTTATAAACGATTGCCCCTCTTTTGATCAATATTTAACTATTTAAAATTTCAATCAAAACAAAAAGTATAAATTTAGTTTTTTTGTTCTGGAGAAGTAATGATAACAATTTCTGTTCGGCGGTTTAGTTGTTTGCCAAACTCATCTTTGTTACTTGCGATTGGACGACGTTTGCCATAGCCAACAACGGACATTCTGTTTTTATCGACGCCTTTTGTAACAAGATAATTCATTACGCTTTCTGCACGCTTTAGGGAAAGTGCATCATTGAATGGATCAGTGCCAACGTTATCGGTGTGCCCTTCGATAATAATCGAAATGTTGGGTTTATTAAGCATAAATTCTGCAAGAATATCGAGTTCTTTGACAACTTCAGGTAAGTTATATTGGGCAGTTTTAAACAAAAGATTTTCGATGATGAGTTTACGTCCAAGTTCAACGATTGGGATAACTTTTTTAACAAGTTTATTTTCAGTAGGATTAAAGAGAGCAATTTCAATTGAATCAGGGATAACAGGTTCGTCTGAACGGTAGCTTAGTATATACAAATTAGTAAGTTGTTTAGAGAAATTATCTAAAATATTAGAAAAAGGCAAATCAAGGTCAAAAGCAGCACCACGCGTAGTGCGGGAGATGAGTTCGTAATTTTTTAATCTTGGTGGGACAATACTAAAAACTCTGATATCGTTTTTAATAAGTTTTTCGGTAATAGATTGAGTAGTGTGCTTTGTGGAACCCATACCTTTTTCACCAGCTTGATGATAAGGAGCGTCTGTAATAAGGACAACGCAACGAACAGCATCGGGACGGAAACGGAAACGAGTAGCTTCGTCGAGTGCTTCCAGAGCGTTTTCTTTTTCGTCGCCACCGCCGAACGCACGAACCGGAGCCAACCAACCAATAAAGTCAGCAACTTTATTAGTAGGTTTGAATACTTTATTTATATCATCATCAAAAAGAATTAATCCTAATCTGTAATCTATGCCACGTTTAGCTAAATTATTAGTAAAATCTGCTATATTATCTTTAACTTGATTAATATAAGTTTGCATCGATCCAGTAATATCGATAGCAAAAATAAAATCAACCAAAACATTATCAACGACAGGGATTTTTTCAACTTTTGTTACTTTTTTAGGAACGCCTTTTTCAAAAACGAAAAGGTTATCAGAAGTTAGAGTATCGATTGGCTCACCGAGCTTGTTGTAAGCTTCGATAACAACTCTCATTTCTGGGAATTTCGAAATATCAACGTTTCGGATAGATATTTCGATTTCTTTTCGGGCTGATTCTACTTTTGTTTCTTGCAATAGTTCAATTCGATTGAACTTATCTTGTGAAAAAGCAGATGCAACAAATACAAAAATTAATAGACAATAAATTGATTTTTTAATAATCATCTTAATTCTTTTATTTTATTTATACATAAAAAATTGCCCCAACTGAATAAATACAGTGGGGCAATTATAGAAATACACGAAATTATATTGTAATTCTCAATAATGGCGAAATCATAAAGAAGTTTTTGATTTCATAAGGACGCTCGTTACGCAAAGGAGTAGAAAATTTAGCTTCGAGATAGAACCAGTTGCTAAACAGTGGCAACCAGATGCGTCCTAGCATAATCTGATTAGAGTATTGTATGCTTGCACCGAATGGAAAAATTGCCTGATTACGGTATTCAACTTTGGCAAACATCCAGTCGGCAAATTCCTTTGGTTTGTATGTTTTAAGTCCAGTCACATTTTCAGCAGTAATTTCATAATTTAGTCCGTTTGTTGTATTTGGGTAGTGGTAAAGTGCAGTTTCGCGAATTTCTGAATAATTAAGACCAAGGTCGAAACGGAAATAATTTTCTGGGTTTGCTTTGTCGAGCCACCAGTTGTAGAAAACTGTTGCGTATCCAGTAGAACGGATAACAGGGGCAACAGCAGCAATTGTTGAAATATCGGAACGGACATCACCTTCTTTAAACTGGATTTGGTCGAAATGCGAAGGGACATAGGTTCCGTAAGTAGTTCTATCGACACCATAGGTGGTTAGTTTTTCGAGAGGAATTTCAGCGGTAAAAGCAAATCCTAATGCTGGATGGAAAGGCATATGGAAATCAAATCCTGCGATTAATTTCCCGCCGGGAGCAGCGTTCAAAACGCGTTCTGGCACCCACGAAAACAAATCATTATCGCCTAATCCGGAAGTCATTCGATAGCCACCACCCAAATATGCATTTATCAGATATGGGATACCCTGACGAGTAGCATAATCGCTATTAACGTACAATGGTCTTTGTAGAATGATTTTTGATTCGCCTGCGGACCAGAATGGATAGCCAATGTGGTCGGAGCCAACTATTGAGCGGAGCCAAAATCCGGTAGCACCAACTTTGAGAGATTGTTCGAAAAGCGACACAGTAAAAGCTTGTTTTACATTTGTTGGTTGTTTTATATAATCGAGGATAACTTCTGCTTGCGAAGCTTGCAAAGGATATTCGATAGGAACTTCGGTGTAGCAATAGTCTCTGCGAGCGACATCAGCAGGGAAGCCTCTATCTTTGCCTTGATAAACATACTCACCAGTAAGGAAGCGGACAAGTTTATCGCCCATATAATATTCAATTTGAACAGCATTCATTGAAGCCTTGCCGCAATTAATCATAAGTAATTCGAAAGGGTCACGTTCGTCTTCGCGGGGAGCAGCAAGAATTTCCATGTTTTGCTCATTTAAATCACTTTTACTGAACCCCATAAAGAGAAAAGTTTGATAAATTTGTATTTGTAGGTCAGGTTCGCAGACCTTCCAGCGTGGGAAATATTTAATAATTTCGGGGTCGATAGTTGTAAGCGAATCAACTATTTCCCTTTCATTAGTAATTCTGCCTGTTTGAGCATTAACAACACTCAGTGCTGCGATTGCTAAGATAACTGTCAAGAAAAATCTTTTCATAGTATTCTTTCTATTTAATTTAACTAATCTTCTTAATTAAAAAGTAAAAATTAATCTTGCGGTTGGCATAAATACACTGTTAAGTTCCCAATCGCGAAGTTTGCCTTTCATAGCGGCGGAATAACCTTTTGCATCGAAACGAACAGCAACACGATTGCGAACAATTGGAACAGAAAGCCAGATATTCGCAAAGATTGATTCATCAAAGTACTGGATAGAAGCACCATACGGGGTACGAGCATTTTTTGCCATGAAGTCCAGTCTAGCACTAATGCCCGTAACATTATCAGAAGACTTCTTTACATATTTTGTTTTAATAATATCATTTTCTTTGTCTTCGATAACTTTATTATACCATCTATCAGCGGTATAGGTTGTTCCGCCGAGCCCAAAACGCAGCCAATAATCGTCATCAATAGCAATACCGAATGTATAGTGCAGAGAAGCATTAAATCTAATCATATAATCTTCATCATTGAACAAAGCATTACGCATTGCAGCAATATCGGTATAATCATCTATGCTCTTTTTACGATTTTTGTAATCAGGTTCGTTTGCATCACCGAAAATGTATCCGAAAGTGAAATTAAAGATACCACTTTGAGGGATCACTTTTATTGGGAAATCCCCTGATGCAGAGATACCAATACTTCCAGAAGTCAATTTTCTATCAACATTATAGAAGTCTTTCGAAAGCGATGCCCAGCCAGATGTAGGCAGAATGAAACCAAGTTTCACATTTTCCCAGATAGCGGATAAGGTTAATCTTTCGCTCCATAAGCTTGGGTAGTTGATTTCGTCTATACCGTATTTAAGCTCAACACCATATTGAGGCAAGCTTTGGTTAGTAACAGTAGAAAGAGTGTCAACATAGCCATCGGAATAGACAATCATAGGTTGCTCGTAGTGGCGCCAGCTAATCAAGTCGGAGCTAAGAATCAATTCATTTTTACGGAGTTCATAATCAAGAGGTTGTCCGTCGGAAATTCTCATAAATGTTTGCACATCGAAAGGAGTAATTTCGTATTCGTTTTTGACAAGCGATTGAGAAGTACCGTAAACTTTTGGAGCAAATTTTTTGAAAGTGCCAAAACCCTGTGCTTCAAGAGTTTTGTTTTCAACGTTACCCTGACGGAAAGCTGTAACAATAAGTTCGTACATATTGAAAGCACGGTACTCATTTTCGTCGAGAGTGAAAGAGAAAAGTTCTGGATTAGTATATACATTACGAGGAGGCACTTGTCGTAAAGATTTTTCAATATCATCTTCGCTGTCGTAGGAGACAAGCATAGCTATGATAGAAGAAGGAACAATTTGGTCGCGTTCCATACGAGTAGTAACAACATAAACATTTTGAACAGTCGCAATGGATTGACCTTGCGATTGCAAGCTCTGGATGATACAATCGATATCATCAGGGACCTCATAACCACGAGAGAGCATCCCTTGCTTGATTGCGATGTCGCTTGCACCAGCTTCAACCTGGGAGCGTACGAAGTCTACAATAGTTCTATCTGCATTTTTGACACAAGCTTCGTCTGCAACAGCAACTGTACGGGTAAGCGCTTCGTCTTGTGCACGAATTGCTTTGCGAATATCGCCAATATCTTTGATACGATAAATAGAAATAGTTGAAAATCTGTAATTTTTGAATTTGTTTAAAATACTTTCGAGTTTGATGCGGAAAGATTCATCAATTTGAGCATTAGATTGAAAGCTCAAAGCGACCCCCAAAAGTATACTTAGAATTAATACCGATGATAATTTCTTCATCATTTTATATCCCTTGTAAAATCTTAATTTCAATAATAAATTTATTTCAATTGCCTGAGCGGAGGCGTCGAAGTCTCCGCTCAGGAATATAAGAATTATCTACGTCTTGGACCGCCACGTTCAGGTGAATAATCGATGCTAATAGTAACTCTTTGAGCACTTGAACGCGATTGTTTATTATTTATCGGATTAATTGCCACAACATTAACAGGAATTGTCAAAGTACCTTTAATTTTTGTTTCGCCGCGTGGCAAATTGCCGGACATTTCAAGGTTAATGTTATAAGTACCGTCGCCCGCATCCTCGATTTCCGGACCGGCAGCAAGTTCGTAAGCGTTGAGAGTTCCAGTCTTTTCAGAAATAGTTTTAGCTTCGGCACGAACTGTAGCCAAAGTGCCTTCGACGCCCGTAGTAGGCTTAGAAATTCTGATTCCCTTGATAGAAATCTTGATTCTTTGCGGTTGTCCTGAAATTTCAACTCTCATATCGCGTGTATTGATTGAAGCTGGTTCTTGCTTAATTTCGAATGTACGAGTTGGGAAGAGTTCGACTTCTACACCCGAGGCTGGTTGAATCCAGGTAACACGGATTGAAAGTTTATCTTTATCAGGAGTATAGACGAAATTCATATTGCGAGTAATTGCAAGACCTTCGACAGGTGGCTTTTGCATATCATTGTCGAAGTAAGCATAAATACGGAACTGGTTAGCAGCAATTTTGTTGCCAGATTCAGGTATTACATCGAGCAGGAGCGAACCACCATAATAAGCATAAGCATCGATAGTATTAACAATCTTACGCTCACTTTCATCTGTTAGACCAGTTCTAAATATTCCAAGTGTAGCTGATTGAGTAGCACGACGGGATTGTAAATTGTGAACAACTTCGATTTTATATTCACCCGGTGAAAGTTTTGATTCGACAGTACCGCGATAATCACGTTTTTCGCCTTGGCGAGGTGTCGGGACACCAGAGCCTGGAAGTTCATCCAATGCTCTGAAAGTAATTCTCGAGACAACATTTCCACTCTTATCAAGCACGTTGCCAGTAACAGTGTTCTGACCGGGCTGATAAGGAGAAATCGATATATCAAAGACGTGATTAACAGCATCGAAGCAATACATCGCAGCGGCCATATTAATTGTAGGTTCTGCAATATTTGGTTTAGGAGTGATTACACGAACGTTAAATTCTATGCTGCCGCGATTCTGATCGAAATTGGAGGACATACCCGGAGCGAGCAACTGAGCAATGTAGCTAAACAATCTGATTTTACCAATAAGTTCGGTTGCTTCGCGGTCGGACATAGCCACTTCAATTGCAGCCTGAATTTTCTGATTGAATTTATCCATATCACGAGTTCTAATAAACTCTTCTGCGTCAGGAAGGTTGAATTTTTCGAGGTTATTTTGAAGTTCTTTGAGCACTTTTCTGAGGTCGCGCACAGTCAATTGAACGGTACCGATATTGACAGTAGCATCGTCGCTAATATCGGCAGCGCTCTGATCGGAACGAACACCTAAGATACGATTAGTGCGCGAAGAGAAACGCAATTTATACCAACCTGCTCTGCTTGGTGGCTGAAAATTAACAATAAATGAGCGTTTATTTAAACCACTTGCAGTTGCAAGTTTTCTTGTTTCAGTTTCGGAATAGAAAAATACACTATCCTGGGATAAGTTTGGTGGTGCATACGAAGGACCTATGATAACTTCGTTGCTTTTTGGATAGACAGGAGAAATATCAGCAGTAGATTTTAAATTTGCAAAATCGAGTTTATCGAAAGTTGCTTTAGAGTCCAAATTTAATTGACGAACAGCGAGGAGCTCCCAATCTTCGCCATTGGGACCGGGAAACTTTTGTCCGGGCTGCATTTTAAGGAAATCTATATTATTCTTTTTAATGTACTCGTCGGTTTGGAACAAAGGAGCACTAGTTGGATCCTGACTACCGCTGTAGAAGATTTGATATTGCAGTTCCGCAACATTTGCAAGTTCAACAAGTTTCTGTAAACGTTCGACGTGTTCTTTGTCGGTTTCGCCTTCACGCCTTTTGAGAGCAGTAGTAACATCGGTTACACCGACTTCCACGCTGTAACGACGATAGGATTTGATGTCCGAGCCAATCATTTCACGCATATTGATACCGGGAGGAGTAATGGTGATTTCGTCCTGTGGACGAGTGTTAATTCCTTCGGTACCGGCACCGGATTGAAGTTGAGTAAGAATACTTTCAACAATTTTCATTGTTTCTTGTTGTTTTCTGTGGAGATGCTCTTCTGCTTCGTCACGTTCAACGATGATAATCAGAAGTTCCAATACAACGGCAAGATAAAGTACGAAATATACTTTCCCTGCTCCGCCGCCTTTTGACATACTAAATACCCTCCAAATTTATAAATTCTTCAAAATGTCTAAAATATTGTAGTGTAAAATACGACATATTTCAAATATTACTAAACAACTTATTAACGAATTTTTAAAAATCTAACAAAAAATATGTTAATTGCAAAATATATTTTCTCTATGTTGAAATTTATTTTAAATAATAATCAATTGAGATGAAGATTTTGGCTAATGATTTTATAAGTATATTACTTAATTCAGAAAAACCATCGGATTTTTTAGAATACTTAAAAAAAAATAATAAATTGTATTCTTTTCCTGAATTGTATTTTTTGATTGTAACCTGTCAGGATGCAAGTTGGCATCCCGAGGGAAGTGTCTGGACCCATACTTTAATGGTAATCGATGTTGCAGCTGAATTCAGATGCACTTATGAAACGGAAAAAGATGCTTTATCATTTATGCTTGGGGCGCTTTGCCACGATTTTGGAAAACCATACGCTACGATTATGAAGCAAGGTAGGATAAAAAGTCCTTTGCATGATTTGATGGGGTTGCCGCCGACAAATTCATTTCTCAACAAATTAGGATTAAGCGAGTTTTTTCCTTTTGTTTCGGCATATATAATGGAGCATCTAAAACCAATACAGTTGTATAAAAACAGAGAAGATGTTTCTGACGCAGCGATATTGAGGCTTAGCAAGCGAATAAATATATATGATTTATATAAGCTGAGCGCTTCGGACCACTGGGGACGCACCGATGAAGAAGCAGTCAAACGAATTCACCCGGCGGGCGAATGGCTGCTGAAAAGATACAATGAGATCTTAGCAAAAAAAGTGCTTAGTGGGTTGCCTGCTTGATGAAATTTAAATAATCAACAGGTAAATCGGCGTAAAGATATATTGCCACAGCAATTGCAGCAATACATTTTTTGAAATCCTGCGCTACAATTTTGTCGAAAGTATCCCATTCAGAGTGATGATAGCGAAAATAATTGCCTTCGCTATTGGTCCACAAACTCATTGCTGGGACACCGGTGCGGACCATTGGATCAATATCTACTCCACCGCCACCTGTTACAACAGAAATACTGTCTATTTTTTGCAACAGCGGCTCAAAAAACTTAACAATCGAGAATATAGTATCTGGACCGGAGAAGCCAATTCTCCAAGGACGGAAACAGCCAGCATCAAACTCGAACATAAGAGAATGAGGGGAATGAGAATGTTGGTCGCGATAGGCTTTACCGCCACGGACGCCGTTTTCTTCATTTGCCCACATTACCGCTCTAAGAGTGCGACGCGGGCGCAGCTCAGCATCTTTGATATACTTGACAGCAGCCCAAGCAGCAACGCAACCACAGGCATCGTCGTGAGCACCAGTGCCAACATCCCAGGAATCGATGTGCCCACCTAAGGCAATATATTCGTTCGGATGCTCCCAACCGACAAGCTCGCCCCGCAAGTTCCAAGACAAAAAATCTGGCAATGTCTCATTAAGTAAAGTTAATCGCAAACGAGGAGTAATACCGCGATTTTGCAGTCTATAGAGCAAATCAGCATCTTCGGAGGTTAGCGTTCCGTGAGGTATTTTGTTGACATCATCGCTGTAAATCATCATTCCTGTGTGCAGCGAATTATTTTGAGGAGTAACTGAACGAGCAAGGCTTGCAACCGCTCCGGCTTCTGCTGCATTTATAGCACCACGAAATCGAAATGGCACCGCCTGAGAATAACTAATGAATGGCACATTATATACAACTATTTTTCCTTTTGCTAAATCAGCTTTTGCTTTGAGTTCTTCGAAGCTTGTTACAACTAAAACATCGGCTTCAATTCCTTCTTTTGGGGTAGATATGCTGCCGCCGTATGCCATAACCGGGATTTTTTTCTGCATTGGATAAATAAGTTCGCATTTTTCCTCCTGACGAACCCAATGAGGCACCCAAACACTGTCTTTTGCAACACTTTGCAAACCGTCCTTTTTCATTTCCGAATACAGCCAATCAAGTGCACGTTCTAGATTTTCCGAACCACTGAGCCTATGCCCAAATACATCACACAAGTAACCGAGACGATTGTAAAATGTATCGTCTTCCATTATAATTTTGATAAGGCTATCGACTTTACTCTCATATTTAGAAAGAATATATTCCTGTGTAATTTGAGCGTTCAGTTCCAAAACACAAAGAAACAAGTACAGAAATAGGAATTTTTTCATATTATACTCATAAATGAAATATAATCTCACAGCAAAAATAAATAATCATTAGTATTATTAAAACAAAATAATTTTATGCCTTAGATGGTTTAGATATAATTTTAAATAAGTAAATTTTAAATAAGTAAATTTTAAATAAGTAAATTTTAAATAAGTAAATTTTAAATAAGTAAATTTTAAATAAGTAGAGTGAACAAATATAATATTCCTAATTTTATAATATTAATAAATAATTAACAAAAAAAATAAAAATTTTCTTTAAGTTATACGTCTGAAAATTTTTAAAAAGTTTCTGTTTTTCCCATAAAAGGAGATTTAAGTTATGTTCAAAAAAACACTATTTATTCTTTTTTTGATGTTACTAATATCGGGCAGTTCGCTTATTGCTCAGCCAACTTATCCGACACCGTTCGATTTATCGAGTGGCAATTATTCTCTAACTGAATGGGCTGCGACTAATGCCGCGGGGACTTATCCACCGAATATGATTTTTCATAATGTAACAGTGCCCAGCACAGGCACAGACCCAGATTTAGCATACGAAATGACTGGCAATTATACTGGCGCTTACAATTTAACGAGTGGAACACGTATCAATGGCAAAGGCACAGCTGGGTTTAGCTTTGTCAATACATCTGTTACTGTGAAATTAGGTGCCGCTGTTCTTGCATTGAATACAACTAACCGTAATACCATCAAAGTTTCGTGGAAAGGTGCCGTTCTGGCAACAAACACACGAATATATGGCATAAGATTGCAATACAGAGTTGGCAATGGCGTTTTCAAAGACGTAACGGATGGGAATGGAAATCCGGTTGAGTATCTTTCTACAAGTCCTTTGAACGAAATAGTATCGTTTAATAATATTTTGCTTCCCGAGGAAGTTGAAAATCAGCCAGTTGTGTATTTACGCTGGAAATATTATTATGTAAGCGGTTCAGGCGGTCGCCCAGAAATGAGTGTTGATGATATATTTGTTACAAGCCAATCGTCTATCGGAACCCCAACTAAGTTGCTTGTTCAAAAAGTAACCCCAAATGTCCCTAGCTCCAATTTCCCATTTAGTGTTCGCGTAATAGCCGTTGACGGCAACAATATTCCGAAATTTGTTTCCAGCAACACAAATGTTACTTTGCAACCAATAACAAATTTAATAATTCCAGAGCCAACTAAGACAATTACTGCCGGAACATATGCGGTTGAATTTACTAATTTGCGTTATTTAGACACAAACTCTATCACATTAACATTTACTGCTACGGGCTTGGCTTCTGCAACTGTTAATGTTAATTTTGTCGAAGGTCCATCAGGGCTTGCGTTAGATAATTTCGTAGGAAAAACTCATAAAAATTTCCCGCTTGCAACTTTTACTGTTCGAGCAATAAAGGCTAATGGTGAAACATTCACCAACTACAACGGACCAACTGTTACAATTACAGCAACTGGACCGGGAAATATTACAGGCACAACAACTAAAGCATTTTTCAATGGTGTTGCAACATTTGATGATATTTCATTTAATGCTGCTGGTAACTACACGCTAACAATTACGTCACCTGGTTTTTTAGAACCAATCGTAAGTAATGTTACTGTTGCCAACGACATAACATTTACAGAGATCATAATACCGGACTACATCAAAGGCGTGGGCACGCTTGGGACAGACCCATACGGTCCTCGTATGCCAGCTTTTGCGTTAGTGCAGGTAAACAATCTGCTTCCAAATACGACATACAGATATTTGACAGGTGCAACTGACGATCCAAATTACGATATTGTGCCAGCAAACAATAATGGAGCAGGGAATAACATTCATTTTAATGCTAATACTGGAAAGTATATTTACAACAGCTTGCGTTCTTTCGTAGATAATGATTCTTATTCATATTTCACAACTGGACCAAATGAAACTTCAAGAAAAATTTGGATAAATATTGTCCCAACAGGTAATGCTGTATTCAACAATCAGAAAAATGTATATTGGCTGTTTGGAATGGCATTCGAAGATGGACGATTTTTGAAACGCTTTAAATCAACAAAAATATCACAATCAAGAGATTTCGGTTCGGACACATCGCTTGTAACTGGTATTTACGACCCAACAAGCTGGCTTGCACCTAATTCATTTGTAGTTCTTTACGATGAAAATAATGCGCCTGTATCAGTTGGAATAGTCCAAAACATTGGAGCAAGAATACAAACTCCAGGCTATCCACCACAAACACCCTGGTGGTTCGCAGATTTCGAAGAAACAAACAGTGCTTGGTCGACTTATATACCTAATAATTTAACAAACGGTATTCGTAAACTTACAAATTTCGATTGGCAAGGCAACGAACTCCGCACCTGGACTGATACAGATGGTATTTGGGCAACAATTGATACAAGATTAGCAAAAGGAGGAAGATTAAATCCAATATTGTTCGGCACACCACAACTTGACCTTATTATGCCATATGACAACGAAGAACTCTGCAACCACGAAACTTATCATATTATTTGGAACTCAAATGGTGTCGAAAAGATAAATATTCAGGTTTCAGAAAATGGTGGATTTACCTATAATACTGTATTTGCTAATGTCGATGCTCGCAAAGGACACTTCGAATGGAATATCCCAAGAGGCACATATTCCGAAAAACCGTTAGCTTTCAGATTAATTAGCGTTGAGCATTCATATATTTTCGATGTATCGAATAATAATTATATATGGGATACACCTCTTCAATCGGGTGGATCGCCATCGACTGCATTATGCGAAGGTGAAAATTACACTCTATCAGTAGATGTAAGTGGTTCAGACTTAAAATATCAATGGATGAAAGATGGAAAGATTATTCCTGACGCAACAAACAGCACATATGCATTAAATTCGGTCAAATATGAAACATCCGGCACATATACTTGCCTTGTAGTAGGTAAACCTGTTTGCCCGACATTATTAACCGAATCTATCGAAGTATATGTTGTTACACCTGCAACAGTTACAACACAACCTGTTTCGCAATATACATTAAAAGGCGGTGAAGTAACATTATATGCAGAAGCTCACATTATTGGTCCAAACGGCACTCGTCCAGCAAAAGATGTTGTAATTCAATGGTATCGCGGTAATACACCACTTGTGGACGACAGCAAGCATATTGCTGGTGCTCGTTCGAATATGTTGAAACTATCGAACATTCAGTCAACAATGGAAAGCAACGAATACTATGTAACATTTACTGGAAAATGCCCGAACACAAGTGTTTCGTCGAAAAAAGTATTCGTAAAAATAGCTGATGTATTATTCACACAGCAACCTGTTGATATTCAATCTTGTGCTGGGAACGAAATTAAATTCAAAGCCAAAGCTTCGACCACACTTCCAGCAACAATTTCGTATCAATGGCATTTCGAAAACACTCCACTTGTAGATAATTCACGTATATCTGGTGCAAACACTGATGAACTTACAATATCTGATATTAATCTCAATGACGCTGGAAAATATAGATTAATGGCAACAGTCAATGGCTATGGAGTTAAGCTTTGGAGCAATTTCGCAAAATTAGATGTAGTTACCGTTCCAGAAATCACACTTCAACCAGCAGACAACATCATAATCAAAGAAAATGAAGAGTTACTAATCGAAGTTGCAGCAAAAAGCACCTTACCTTTACAATATCAATGGTATAAAGACGGAAGCCAAATCGCTGGTGCAACCTCGAATACATATAAGAAAGACAAAGCAAATTCATCAGATATTGGCGAATATTACTGTATGATCAAAAATGACTGCGGCGAAGTGAAATCAAATGTAGCTTATGTAACAGTTACACGTAAAATTTACGCATCTGTTGATGAAGTCGCTCTGCGTGGATTTGGTGTTATGCCAATTACGCCTAACCCAGTCAATGGAACGACAGAAATTAGGTTCGTTGGCAACAGCACTGAAAATGTAAGATTATCCATTACAGATGCATTAGGCAACGAAGTTGCAAATCTATTCGAAGGAAATGCTTCGGGTAGCTTGCAGAACATTCAATTTAACGCTTCGAACTTGCCAGCTGGTTTCTATTTCGTTACATTGAAATCTGCACGCGGCGTTGCAACAGAAAGAATGGTTGTAATAAAATAGTTTTTTGCTAAATTAAATTTGAGCCGCTCAAATTTTATGGGCGGCTTTTTTTTTTTAGATAAATATTTATTAGATTGATGATTGTCAAGTAATAATATGATTTTTTGATTATGGAAACTCTAAAAAAAATCAATCAATTAATTGAAAAGGCATATCCAACAGAGCAAGAAAAGCAATTTGCAAATGAGATTATTCAAGAAACACAAAAATTCAAGCTTGGCAATGACATTCTACCACTTGCTGCTTTTATGAATATTGATTTGAATAATAAAGAATTGGTGTTGGTTCTTCAATCAGAATTTGGGAGCGACCTGATAAAAAACATTGAGCTATTCAACAGAATAAGCAAGGTAACAATTCCCGAAACACAAAAACGCATATCTGATTTAAGAAAGGTTTTTATTGAAATCACAGATGATTTGAGACTTATAATTTTGAAGGTCATCGAACGCCTCGTAACATTAAAATATATCTCTAATAGCAATAGCCCAAACCTTGTTCCACTTGCCGAAGAATGCTTGTATTTGTATTCGCCAATTGCTCACCGTTTAGGAATAAGTAAACTCTATCAGCCGCTTGAAGACGTATCTTTCAAAATACTCGAACCCGACGAATACCGCAAAATTCATCGCGCAATTGAAATACGCCGCGAAACGCTCGAAAGAAAATTAAAAACAATGAACTACAATGTTTCGGAACAACTCAAAAGGCATTCAATTCCCGCTGAAATTAAATATAGAGTTAAAAGACCATATAGCATTTATAGAAAACTGAAAAATCAAAACACAACACTTGATGGCATATATGACTTGATGGCTTTGCGTATAATAACTGATACAGAAGAACACTGCTATGTTACCTTAGGTATTGTCCATAGCAAATGGATACCAATCGAAAAACGTTTTCGCGATTGGATAACCTATCCAAAACCGAATGGGTATCGTTCAATTCAAACAACTGTACACACTACAAGTGGTGATAAATTCGAGATTCAAATTCGCACTCATCAAATGGATATTGAAGCGGAATACGGTGGAGCAGCTCACTGGGCATACAAAGAACGCACATCTGGAAAAAACGATTTGTGGGTGAAAAAACTTAAGGATTTTCTTGAAAATGATGAATATTTCGAAAATCCAGTGGAATTATTCGAAATGCTTAAATCCGAAATGAAAAGCGATTATATACACGTTCTTACGCCCAAAGGAAACGTCATATCGCTTGTGGAAGGTGCAACTGCATTAGATTTTGCATTTGCTGTTCATACGGATGTTGGCTATAAGGCAATAGGTGCAAGAATAAACGGCAAATTTGCTAAACTGAAAACTGAACTTCACAGTGGTGATGTTGTCGATATTATTACTTCAAACAATAGCAAACCATCTCGAGATTGGCTCGAAATTGTTAAATCAACCCGCAGCCGCTCAAAAATTTTAAAATGGTTCAAGCAAAACGAACGTGAATTATTAATCTCCGATGGGAAAAAAGCTTGGGAACAATTGAAAAAACAATATAAATCTAAGATACGCTGTTTCGACGACGATGCAACATTCCGCCAAAGTATTGAGTTATTAGGCTTTTCCTCGCCAGAAGATTTTTTCCTTTCTTTGGGCAATGGGAATACCAAATGTTCACTTAATTTGCTTAAAAAGATATATGCCAAAGCCTTCGAAAAGCAGAAAGATCAGAAACAACTTAGTAAACACGACATTAAACTAAAGAAACTACGCCCACAAGTAAAACTAGAAGGATTAAGCGGTATCGAAACTAAATTAGCAAAATGTTGCTATCCTATCAAGGGCGAACCAATTGTTGCTTATGTTACGAAAAAGAGCGAAATCAAGGTGCACTGCGCAGAATGCCCATACATAAAAAATATCGCAGACTCTTCAAACCTTAAAAAAGCAGAATGGTGCGACGACGTTTCGCTGCAAACTGTTCAATTGAAAATTTTCGGTTCAAATTATCCTTATCTGCTATCAACGTTTGTTAATGAAGCAGCGAATGCCTCAATTATTGTTCTAAATACCGAAATGGTACAACTTGGAAAGAAAGGTTTAGCACTCTCGGCTAAAATTCAAGTGAAAGATATTGAGCAATTGAGAAAATTCACTAACAAATTGCGTCTTCTTCCGGGAATTGATGGCGTTCGGTCGAATTAAGGACGTTTTTTTGAAAATACATAGTTGATAATCATTTATGATTAACATATTCTTTATATTTATTCATAACGCGAATACTAATATAAATTAAAAGAAAAGGTTGCCACAAAGGCAACCTTTTCCAGTATCTAAAAAACTTAAAGCAAAGTTATTTTTTCAATAG
>Ga0116210_1000050_pt1 | contig 112390 bp, 70 predicted proteins | sample TshhotsprinmetaG_FD_94483 | JGI IMG/M metagenome (GOLD analysis project Ga0116210, IMG submission 94483) | Hot spring microbial communities from South Africa to study Microbial Dark Matter (Phase II) - Tshipise hot spring metaG | ecosystem: Environmental > Aquatic > Thermal springs > Hot... | reverse complement strand
TTACTTCCCAACTAATATTATCAGAATACCCAGATACAAAGTGCCGCAATAATCATAACGAGCAATTCTCGATATGTGTTTTCCGCTATTTTCGCTATTTTCTGCTTGCAATTGATTTGCGGAACAAAGTGGCGGCGGGATTACGCGGGATTAGACTCGATCCTACGGGGGGAGAGGCACCGTGGTGGATTACTCCTCTGAGGGAACAAAACGGCGGGGAACAAGTCAAATTGGGGCCTTGGGATGAGTAGTAAGTCAGGGATGACATTACATAGGCCCTATTGATTTCCGCCCTAAAGGCCTCTGATCTGCCTGAACGCCCTTCGCAGCCGGGGGCTATTGCCGGGGTTTCAATCTCGTTCGTGCGAAGAACTTAGCCGCTTCCGAAACTCCTCCGCGGCCCTCTGAAGCGTGCGTCGCTCCTTAGCCGTTAGACTATGCTCCCCAAACTGGGATATTTTCTCAAGGATGCGGTCCACTTCCGCTTCTAAGACATCGTCCGGTTGCTCCCCAGCCTGATCGGACTCCGGTGGGCGATGAATCTTTAGCCTTTTTGATCCAGGCCAAGAAGGACGAGGTATTCCGCCCGTGAGCGTTCGAACCACAGAGCCCAGGTTCCAATGGAGACGAAAGTACAAAAAAGCAAATCCTAGTCCCACCAGGTGTACGCTATAAGCCGTCTGGCCTATCTGAACGACTGCCCCCCAAACGTTCCCTGCCACCAGCAGCACGCCCAGAACCCATGCCGGAATTGTTATGGGAATCGGGAAAAGCATTAACCGGGCGAAGGGGTTATTCAAAACAAATAATATAACTACGCCGGAGACCGCCCCGGAGGCCCCATAAAGACCATATTGACTTTGAGCCAATCGGCCGTGAATGGCGAAAATGATCGCCCCAACAACAAGCATAGTTAGGTACAGCCGCCAAAACTCGGCGGTCCCATACCGGTACTCAACTTCCCGTCCCAAGAAGAAAAGCTGAAGCATATTGAAAAAAATGTGATACGGCGCAGGGTCATGAACGAACCCGTAGGTCACAAATTGCCACCAGAGCCAAGGTCTTGTGAGGGTTTCGTGAGTGGTAGCCAGCAGGTAGGTGAGTTGATGCCCCTCGGCAAAGAATAGAGCGTCGATTAGGTATAGCGCAACGTTGATAATAATGATATTAATCACTGCCGAGCGAGGTAGCGCAAGTCCCCCCGCCGGGCGTGGCTCGCGGTAGTATTCCCGATCGTAAATTCCCATTAAGAGAATCTCTCACTTCGAGATTTTTGGAAAAGCAGTCTGAGGTCGGAAACGGGTTTTTTAAACCGGCCGAACGATACTAGAAACAAAAAAAGGTATTTCATCGCAAGAACGGGCCTCCTCATAGTCTGCCGGAATGATGCTGACCGATCAAGTCCTGCCGATTCGTGAAAAGCCGATCTATCCGGCATACCAACCGTTGAATCCCTCCGAAGGAATTCTATCCCACAATTGGGGTGCCAGCGACCGCCTTTATTTACGAGAAATAACCGGCTATCCGCGCGGGAAAAAGTCGTAGCTTCCTCAATTATGTAATTTAGGTGACGGAACTATTTGTCCCCGTCACAAGCCTTCCAGTATTCTGTTGCAAAATTCTCTATTAAGTGCCGGTACGGGCTTGAAACCAGGGGTGTTTCAAGGATAGGTACCGAACCGGGCGAAAAGGGCTTCCCTTAAAGGGCCGGGAGTCGGACACGGTTAGGCGTTTTTGGGGCTGAGTTGTGCTGGGGATTGACGGGACGGGCCTCAGTCCTTGAGGCGTTCAGAAAATGCGGCAACGTCGTCGTAATTTATCGCACAAGCTCAAATTGTGCGGGTATTTTGACGATAGTCCGGCAAAGCCAAGAATAGTGACGAAGCTTAGCGTCGCCCCGATGGTGCACTTGACCTACCGCGGGCCCCCAATTGAATACACGGCAGCGGACGGCATCTAAACGTTCTAAATCTTGCATAAGCTAGGGGCGGACCGCGCCTTTGAAAAAATCTCTTCAGTGTGAATCAATGCCTAATGCTGCTTGGCGAGGGATTCGCCCCTCTGGGTGCTTAATAAACTTTCTTCCGCCCGGAAAAATCATAGCGTTGCGCGCTCGTTTTCCGCCTTTAGTTAGCTTGTGCTAAGCGAGGGTCTTGACTGCTCACAAACTTGGACCTGACCAGGGAGGCGTTCAGAAGCAGGTCAAGATTCTTTCCGTCTCAACGGGTTTTTTCCCGTGTTTCTTATTCTCAGTCTTTGAAAGCGATGTAGTGAGACATTTGTAAACGATCTCCTGCCAATAAGGATCTGGAGAACCCAAGGGAAGGCAAGTAGGGCAATACAGGAGAAAGAGGACCGTAGGGAAGTGAGGTAGTAAATAGAGCGAAAAAACGGACACGTAAATTAGGACGAAAGAGCGGAATAGTCGCAGCAGATCTGGAGTATGCCAAGCAAATCACAAGCGACGAACCAAAAGCGAGATGAATGAGATTTGATGAATTAAAAAAATCGTGGCTGCGAGCCACATTGAACTCAACAAGGCCGGGAATGAACGATCGGCACTCTCGCGAAACGGATGAGCAGAATTTGGACCGACGGGAAGCCAAGGCACGGCGCTTGTGGAGCACCGTCGCATTTAGGTTTTGCAGAGACTTGACAGGCAATCGCCTTCGGATCTAATCTCTCATAATCGCAAGACGCAAGCGGTACCAAAGGTTGCCACCGGGGATCCTGGGGGATATCGGGAGAGTCAAGGTGATAAGCTGACTTTGACAGGAAAGGGCGGAAACTATGATGCTCGATCGCCGCAGTTTTTTAGCCACTTCAGCCGCTTTGAGTGCAACCATGGCGGTGCCCTACGTTCGGGCAAGCCAGGACAACAAGGTTTTCCGCACTGCCCTCCTTGGTTCGGGGTGGTGGGGAATGAACATTCTCCGAGAGGCTATTCAGTCGAAACAGGCGACGGTGGTCGGTCTTTGCGATGTCGATCGTGGACACCTGGAGTCTGCTGCCTCCGAAGTGGAGAAAATGACGGGTACCCGGCCGAAGCTGTACTCCGATTACCGGGAGCTCCTCGAGCAGGAAAAACCGGAGATTGCCATCGTGGCCTCGCCGGACCATTGGCATCCACTAATGACCATCGATGCCTGCAAGGTCGGAGCCCACGTGTTTGTCGAAAAGCCGATCAGCCACACGATCAGGGAAGGGCGAGCCATGGTCCAGGTGGCTCGCGCTACCAATCGTGTGGTTCAGGTAGGAACACATCGCAGAATTTCGCCTCATAATGTAGCGGGTATGGAGTTTTTGCGCTCGGGCAAAGCAGGCAAGATCGGGATGATCCGGGCCTTTGTGCACTACGGGGGTGGCCCAGAGACACCCCAACCTAATGAGCCCGTGCCGAAGGGGTTAGATTGGGAGATGTGGTGTGGTCCTGCACCGCTTCGGCCCTTTAACCGGAAGATTCATCCCAAAGGATTTCGGAACTTCCTCGATTATGCCAATGGAACGCTAGGGGATTGGGGAATTCACTGGTTGGATCAAATCTTGTGGTGGAGCGAAGAGCCGTGGCCTAAGCGGGTTTTCTCGATTGGCGGTCGGCCAGTTGCCGGTCCGGCGATTAATGACGGTCAGGTTCAGACGACCGATGCGCCTGATCACCAGATTGCTGTCTACCAGTTCGATAATTTTTCTGTGACCTGGGAACATCGACGCTTCGCAGGAAATAACGCAGAGAAAACCCATCCCCAGCAGGCGGTGGGTTGTTACTTCTACGGCACAGCCGGTACTTTCCACATGGGATGGCTGGATGGGTGGACCTTTTATCCGGTCAATCCAAAGGCTCAATCAATTCACATGGATGCTCAGTTACACGAGCCGGATGCTCAAAATATTCGTGAGCTATGGGCCGACTTTATCGATGCGATCCGCACGGGCCGGCGACCGGTATGCGATATTGAAATTGGCCATCGCTCCACAGTTATGAGTTTGTTGGGAATGCTGAGTCTGAAGCTGGGGCGGAGCATCCAGTGGGACGGCGAAAAAGAGCAAGTCGTGGATGACCCGGAGGCGAACGCCCTTTTGGAACGACCGTACCGCGGTCCGTGGCAGTACCCACGAGCTTAATAGCTGATGAAAAACGAACTCATCGTTTGTTGATGGTCCACGGGCTTTTACCCGTTCACATGAGTGCGCCCCGGTTAAACCTGTAATAATGGCCAGCGGGGCGAGATGGCCGTGGTTAAACGGCGCGGCACCGGCGGTTTTCATGGTTAGCGTGGAAAAAGTAATCGAAATGTCGGCCGACAAATCCAGCCGGGAACCGGCGGAGGAAATCGGCGGAAACGCCTCGGTGTTCAAGCTGCTGGGGGAACCGCCGGATGTCCAAGCGGAGTTGTTCCGCCTCATCCACCAAATTCCGCCGGGAAAGGTGACGACTTACAGGGCATTAGCCGAGGCATTGGGGGATCTTTCGGCTACCCGCTGGGTCGCCCATGTGCTGCTTCATCATCCGCATGAGTCGAATCCCATAAGGTGCGGGAGATCAACCGCTAGGAGCTCAAGCGCTGGGAGCTTCAAGCTATCGAGGAGCCTTTGCCCTTGCCATCGTGTAGTGCGGAGCGATGGGTCGCTTGGGCAGTATGCCGGGGGTAGCCCGGCCGAAAAGCGAGCTTTACTCGCTGCCGAAGGAATCCGAGTTGCTGGGGATGAGGTCGATCTTGGGGATTATTTCTTTGAAGGTTTTCAAAGCAGTTCACCGCTTCGAACACTTCACGAGATTCAAAAACAAGTAGCCGCTGCGGCTCAGATTCAACCTTTGGTTCCATTTCCTCAACGTATCGCGGGCATCGATCTTGCCTATCTCGACGATGCCCACGCGGTGGCTACGTTTACCTTGAGCGATTTGGCGGCCAGAAAACTCGTCGCTTCAATTCAAGTGTGTGCGGAGGTGCGGTTCCCCTATATCAGTGGCTTTTTGGCGTTTCGCGAATTGGGCCTTATGTTGAGCGTATTACAGAAAGCAGAGAGCCAGGGATTTTCCGCGGATTTAATCCTGGTGGACGGAAGTGGGATACTTCATCCCCGCGGTGCGGGTGTGGCCACGCATTTGGGGATGGTCGCGGACCGGCCTACCGTGGGAGTTACGAAGAAATGCTTATGCGGTCAGTTGCGCGATGACCCCACCGGCTGCGGTCGGCGGTGGCTTGTTGTGCATGAGGATCGTGTGGCGGGACTCGCGATTCCTCGAGCTAGGAGTTCAAAAAAACGGATATTCCTTTCTCCCGGCCACGGGACGGATTTGAATACCTGCCGGGAGGTCGCGGAAAAGCTGATCGGGGACCATCCTCTACCGGAGCCTATCTATTGGGCGGATCGCTTTAGTCGTCAAGCCGTGCGCGCAAAAAGGTTGTCCAATGGTGCTTAAAAGTCTAAATCTGCTGCATTATTTGCTGATTCTGGGCCACGGCGGCGCCGGGTAGCCGATAGCGGTCGAACTTGAGTATCGCGCATGAGGGAATCTTGCCTGGCCATCCTTTCAATGCGGCGGAAGGCGGGGGCCAGGTCGGTCTCCTTTTAAACGGCGATCCGATCGATTCGAATCATCTGTAGTTAGTAAGGTATCCAATGTATCCGGTGATGTTTTCAATTCGCGCTTAGGATATGCAATTTTTTGCTTGCTATTTTGTGCGAATTAAAGGCAATTGGCCCGCCACAATGAATTGGTTTGCTCAACTAAATTGGTTTGCTCAACGAATGCAGGCTACTTGCATTCGTGTATTTTGCGGCGGGATGCGCTTCGTCGCTCCCACCAGGGGGTCGCTTTGAGTTCAAATCGGGGTGCAGGGAGTAAAGGTAGATTTGGTGCCTCAGTGGGTGTTTGAGGCGCAAATACGGTTGCTACAGGAGACCCGAACTCGGGTCAAACGCCTACACTTCCTTTCTCTTTTCTCGCCTCTTTGTGTATCCCCGATATGTAAAACCCTCTTTTTCAATGCCGGCCTGCGTTTGGGTTTGGCGCTAACCTTCGTTTGAATGCTACCCGTTCGCATATGGAGCTACCATTAGGCGAGATTCCATTAAAACCGAGCTGGCGATGCTATCACCTTGGATGCTAAGCACCGGAACACCCGATTGCTCTGCGATCATTTATTACGTTTTCGGCCCAATCGGTATGGTGCAACAAGCACTATGCCGCAGAGTGGCTCGGTAGCCTGCGGATTACTTGATTCAAAACTGAGTCACGCCTCCAGATACAAACCGCTTGTTTTTCGTCTGTTGGGTTTGTAGATATTGACTTAGTCTAACACTGGCGATATGCAAAGTATATGCGGGAGAAACTATAGGCGGGAGAAACATTGTCAGAACGACGAGTAATCAACTGTTAGGACGAGGAGCAATGAATTGAGAGGTGGAAAGCCGCTGGTTAACGCCCGCTGGGGCGTCGGTGCTTTCGGCAGTAGCGCGTGGCCATTTTGCGGGCGCAGCATGTAGCGGAATGAAACCGGTGTACATAGGTTTACTTTGTCCCGCGGGGTACGCATGCAAAGGAGGAACCTGGGGTTACCAATCATTTGAAGCAGTTCAAATTCCTATCAGATTCGCGATCGTCTTTTTGGGTTCATCCATCTCTTAATTTACGGAGGCAGCTCCCATGTGCGAGTCGTGTGATAGGTCGCTGAATCGACGCACTTTTTTGACCGCAAGCAGCCTGCTCGGAACGGCAGCCCTGGGTAGCTGGGCATATCAGCAAGCTCGGGCGGACGAAGATGTAATGATGCCGCCCCGGCCCAAGGATCCCCCAAAGGTGGTAGCCGTCTTTTTGTATCCTCCGGCCGATGTAGTGAATGCAGGACAACTGGAGGATCATTGGCGGGTACACCAGTGGTTTACCTGGCCCGGCAATCAGTTCGAGCCCGAGGCCCAACATCAGAAGTTTGCCGCTAAGATTCGCGAAATGGCTACGCGACTCGGCATTGAGCTTCAGTTTGCTCCTGAGGCAATTTATCAGCGTGCGAAAGTCTCAGAATTCATCGAGTCGACGAAGAATTCTGGTTGCGATGCCGTCCTAGTCGTGAATTTTTGGAATACGTTTGCGAGTTGGTCCCACGAAATCGCGACTCAGGCCGCACCTACCGCGATCGTCTATCAGCCCGTGGGTTCCAACCATCAGCTTCCTCCTGAATTCCTCCGGAATGCTGAAGGACTTTTCTACATTCATTCGATCGAGAATTGGGCGGAAATCGAGCGCGGCCTGCGCGCGCTCCGTGCCAAGAAGATGTTGGAACAGAGCCGACTAATTCGTGTTTTTGCACAGGCAAAACACGGTGAGCCAGTGGTCGAACCTGATTTGGGGGTGGAAGTAGTCCACGTCCCGACGGCGGAACTGATTGAAATATTCGACGGTATCGTGCCGGATGAATCTCTGGTGGCCGCGGCGGCGGCCTTCAAGAAGCAGGCGGAGTCGGTTCTGGATGTGAGCGACGAGTATCTGGTCGAGGCAATGCGCGCTCATCGGGCCGTAAAGATTTTGATGCAGCGGTATGGGGCGGATGCCATCACCATCGAATGCCTCATGCTCAAGCACCGCAAGCCTTGCCTAAGCTTTGCAATCCACAACGGGGAATTAGTGCCGAATGGCTGCGAGAATCAGCTTGATGGCACGTTGACCATGATGCTCGGTCGGTGGCTCTGGGATCGCGGTGGCTTCATGCACAATCCCGAATTTGATACCAGTGAGAACTTGTACCTGGCGGGACACTGCACCTGTGCGTGGAAACTCTGGGGCCCGGATGGCCCCAGCCAGAGATTTGTGATTCGGCCGTTTTTCCATCAGCTTCCGAAAACTGCGGCACTGGAGGTGATTTGGCCTCCTGGTGAACCCGTGGTCCTCACCAAATACTACAGTGGCAAAAAGACTCTTTGCGGCTGGGTAGGAAAAGTGGTGCACTCACCGAGCTGCCCGCCGGTGGGCGGATGTGCCACCCGTGTGCTTGTGGAGTTTGACCAGGTGAAGGATGTCTGCGAGGTTTACCCGGGGGTGCACCCTATTTTGTTCTGCTCCGATAAGGGTGATGCTCGGTGCCTGAAGGTATTTGCGAAGATGTATCGCATGCAATTAGTAGGAAACGTATGAAATGCATGGGGAGTGCACTCGCGCAGCCCGGGGTGTTCGAAAGTTTGGACCGAAAAGTCGCAGTTCATTACGAGGTCTTGGAAAGCATTAACGATCGAGGCATTGAGCCGGTTTTGAAGGGAGCGAAAGCGTTCAGGGGATTTTCGGCCTTGTGCATCCGCCATGCTGAATGCTTCGGCCCATAAGTTTTCGCGCTGCCTTCCCCGAAATTATCCGACAGGCGGTGGCAAGTGGCTTTCTCGGTAGGAAGACACTTGGAGTTATCTTTTTTGTGGAATAATTCGGAGAAGAGTGTTTAAGGTTTGTCAAACTTGCCGATTCAAAGCCGGGATGGGTAAGTACTCCAGTGGCGGTCACGGCGTAAGAAACGTTTAGGCTTTTTCCAGTCGCGGCTAAGAGGGGAGCGCAAAGCGGCAGAGGCGGGTCGCTGAGGGGCAGCACGGGGCCTCCCAATGCGCAGATAATAGTTCATAGTAATAGTTGACCCGGATAATAAGGGCGCGAATAGGTCGTGAAGCTTCAGGTCATGCTGGCGGTACCCGAAGTGCCTGGCCGCATGTCGGCTTTTTGCTTACCGTATAATGGACATGGCTTTTTGGCAAAGTTCGTCCAATTCGCTTTGCGTTGGTGCCTCAGCCAACAGGCGAACGATCGGTTCGGTATTGCTGCCGCGAAACACCAGCCACCGATCAGGCCAACTGAGTCGAAGGCCATCGGTGCGGTCGGAATGTGCGTCCGGGAAAGCCGCTTCTAACTCATCAAATTTGCGGGGTAAAGCACTCGGGGCCAGCGGTACTTTGGTTTTCAGCATGCAAAACCGTGGCAGTTGATCGGCAAGTTCTGCCACTGCGGCATTCCTTTCTGCCATCGCATCGAGCACGAGTGCCATCCCCACAAAGCTATCACGGACCAATCCCACTCGGGGATCGATCGGCCCACCATTTCCCTCCCCACCAAAAATGGCACTTTGAGCCAGCATGCCGTCAACAACATGGGCTTCCCCCACTGGTGTCCGATAGCATGGAGCTCCGTGAATTTGGGCAATGCGCTCGCTGGTAAGACTTGTTGCACAATTGATGACCACAGGGCCCTTACGGTGGCGGAGGACATGGTCTAGGCAGAGGGCGAGCGTATACTCCTCGCCGAGATATCGGCCTGTGTGGTCGATGATGGCCAAACGGTCGGCATCCGGATCTTGGCAGAAGCCGATATCGGCTTCTCGATCCCGCACAAAGGGGAGCACAGAAGAGACATTTTCGGCCAACGGCTCAGGGATGTGGGCAAAGTTTCCGTCGGGTGTTTCGCCTATGACAATAACTTCACACCCGAGCTCCTCGAGCAATCGTCGCCCTAGGGTTCCCCCCACGCCATGATTACAATCCAGGACCACTCGGAAGCGACGCGCGCGGATCCTGGTTGCCTCCACGGTCTGAAGCACCGCCTGTAGGTGGTACATCAATGCCATGGGAGAGAACTGGTCTTGACCCCAAAAGCGTAATGGATCGGTTAAATGACACTCGGGCTGAGGTCCCTCGTGATACCGGCGGAGCACCTCCGCACCGATGGTGGAAGGGATGATCCTCCCCTCGGCAGAGAAAAGCTTTAAGCCGTTATATTCCGGCGGATTGTGGCTGGCCGAAATCATCACCCCGCCGGAGGCGCGAAGAGCTCGAATGACGACACCAAGAGTCGGGGTGGGCATCTTGCCAAGCCGAATAACCGGTCGCCCGCAGCTTTTTAAAGCCGCACACGCGACCTCCTCAAAAAGGGAACCGCTTGGTCGGCTATCGGTCCCTACGCAAATTGGCCCGGGCGGAATAACCCGATCGAAAGCGAGCACATAACGAATGGCTGCCTCTAACGTGAAGGCTCGCCCGACCACCCCGCGCATTCCCGAAACACTAATGATTAATTCGTTGTTTTGCATGGTCACGCGGTTCCGTGTTGGTGTCCTGCGACTTTGCCTCTGCCGGTTTGCCGCCTTCGCTTCGTTGCACCTCCTGGGTGGTATTACCTATAAAATCTACTGGTCTTATGCAAAATCTTAGCTTATGGAGGTGCAAATCGAGCGAGGTCACAAGCCGGTAAGAAAAGGAATTCCGAGGAAATCAATCGCAGCGGAACAAAGCGGAAAAAGAACGGATGGGCTTCCAACAACCGGCCATCCAACTGAGCGTTTGTCGCCCCGATGTGCCCGGTGTAAAACCCGCAATACTTCGTGAAGGTCGAAACTATCTACGGGGGTTTTGGGGATGTTAATTTAGCCAACGAGCGGCGCATAATTTCGCAAGAGCGGTGGGAAAGTTGCTAAGACCGCGGAGATCTTCAAACCGCGCGGTCGTGCTGCTTAAAACCTCTGCTGGGAACCGTCGACTCCCGTGTAGGGGGCTGCACCCCGGAAATTGCTTAGATCAACGACGGTTCCCGGTCAACTCCTCAGGGCGCATGGCGATTGGGAGATCGGGCAAAGAGCCGGTGGAAGAATCCCCGGCGTGTGCCAAGAGACCGGAAGCGCGCGGTCCGTCTAGGTACCGCACTTCCCATCCGCCGCCAAGGGCTTTGTAAATAGCAACCAGGTGCCCCGCGACATCACCCCGGCTTTCCGCGAGGGCATCCTGCTGCTGGACTAGCGCCCGTTGGGAATCGATAAGCCGCTGAAAATCAATGACGCCTTGCTCGTACTGTGCAATAGCGATTTGCACTGCCTGCTCTGCCGCCCCCACAGCCGTTTCGAGCGAGGAGACGCGCTCCAGCTCCCTGAGGTAGGCCGTGATTGCCCCTTCCACCTCCTCGTTGGCACGTAGAACGGTCTCTTGATACATGAGGACCGTCTGACGGAACTTCGACTCCTCGGCCAGGATGTTGTTCCGGATGCGGCCATAGTTGAGGATGTTCCACGAAAATCCCGGACCTATTCGCCCCGCCTGGCTTTTGCTATCGAAGAGATGCCGGAAGTGTTCCGACTCCACCGCAATCGTGCCCGTAATGGCAAAACGAGGATAAAGTTCGCTCTCGGCGATCCCAATTTTGGCGCATTGGGCAGCCACGGCACGTTCGGCTCGACGCACGTCGGGCCGCCGACGCAAAAGATCCGCCGGAATACCCACGACGACTTCAGCAGGGGGAGCGGGGGTTGGGCCCTCTCCCAAGATACCATCGAGATCCTGGGGCGTTGCCCCCAAAAGGGTACAGAGCCGATTCTCCGCGCGTCTTCGGGCGGCCTCCATCATGGGAATCATCGCTTCGGTATTGGCCAGGATTGCCTCTGCTTGGAGGACGTCTAAACGACTGACCAATCCCCCCTCGAATCGAGCCTGGGCAATCTGCAGGGTTTTTCGGAGGAGCTCGACATTTTTTCGCGCTAAGGATAATCGTTCATCGATCGTACGCACCTGTATGTAGTTTAGCGCTACTTCTGCCTGGAGAAGAACCAAAAGCTCGTCGTAGGCGGCATCCTGAATTTCCACGTTGGCCTCGGCGGCTTCAATGGCGCGGCGAATCCTTCCCCAAAAATCGAGCTCCCAAGCCGCATCGAATCCCAAAGTCCATTGATCGAACGCCAGCTTCGGGATGGGAAAAGATCCCCAGGGATAAGCATTGTCGCTGAATTTGCTCCGCTGAAATTGGCCGATCATTTGCTGCTTTTGCGGCCACAGCGTTCCCCGGGCAGCACCGAGTTGTGCCCGGGCTTCCCAGATCCTCTCTGCCGCCGCTTGAAGCGGGAGGTTTTGCGTGCTGGCCTCCTCGATAAGCTGATTAAGGACGGGATCACCAAAGACTGCCCACCAAGCCGGATCATTGCTTCGATGACTAGCAAGCTGGGGGGCTGCCGAGTCTAACCAATCCTCAGCCACCTCCGCCGCGGGACGCGCATAATTTGGGCCGACTTTGAATCCATTGCGTACCCACTGTCGCAGGGAGGTCCTACAGCCGGTTGCTCCCCCCAAAAGAAAAGTGATCAAACCCAACATGGCCGCACGGCGGGAGGTGAGCGGGGTTCTTGAGTCCATCTGACCAATCTCGGGGAACTTGCCGCACAAGTGTTTCCCGGTTTTTTCTCGAGATCTCGGCCGGACTGCGGTCGGTGATCCACAACCGGACAAAAAATTCGCCGGATTTCCCGTAGTTAAACTACCCAACGACGACATGCTGACACCTACTCGGCCGGGTTAGTGTGCGCGTTTTCGGACCAAAAAAAACAAGAGAAATAAGGAACTCGTCCGCACGGCTGGGCGCTTTCTCTGACTGAGTACCCCGGACTGAGCCGAAAATTGCGGCCTGATAGATAACTCTATAAAACACTATGTTTGTCACTTAAATGATCAATATGAGGCGCAGTCCCAGAGACTAAGTCGGCGTTTTCTTACCTCGGGTCCTTAGTCCGCTAATCGTTTTATTCGTCATTTTCACTTCCGACCTTTCCGTCTAACTTTGGATTGTGACTGTAAAGTACATTTTTCGACTGAACTGTTCTTTGTATAACCGATGTATATAATTTTGGAAACGAACGGTTCTAATAGGGGATTAAACGGTGAAAAGATTGACTGACCAGTGTAGAGAAATAGCCGCATCGGTCATGAGGGATGGCATATTTCAAGCCGCCCTCGAGGTAATCGCCCAGTATGGCTTAGACGGGCTCACCATGGACCGGCTAGCGGAAACCGCAGGCGTAGCGAAGGGTAGTCTTTATAAGCACTTTCCGGGGAAAGATGAGCTAGTTCATTTCGTATTGGATCGGGTATTAAGCCCTGTGTTGGAGGCGTCGGCTGCGATTGTGAACTCCTCGATAGGAAGCCTCGAGAAAATGAAAGCTGTGCTTCAACATTGGGTGTCTTATTTTTGCCAGCATCGAGGGATGTTTGAGCTGTTATTTCGCGACCCCTCCTTCCGGCGAATAGGAGCCGATGCCAAGCGATCGAAATGCACGAGTGGGGTGGAGATTTTCCGGCAGATAATCAGCGAAGGGATTGAAGCTGGTGTTTTTCGTTCGGTTGACCCGGAACTGGCTGCCGAAATGCTGGTTGGCGGCACTACGCTCGCTATGGAGAAGCAGCTTGAGTCGGGTAAAAGTTTACCCGCTGAACAGTGGGTCGATAGAATCCTCGAGTTGTGCCTCGGCGGACTTTTGTCACGGGATTACAGCGAAAAGCAAGGCGGAAATCTTTCGGGACAGGAAGCTCATTGATTAGCGAACGTTAGGGCCGAATCAGGGTCGTAACAGGAGCAAAAGAAGAACAGATCAATCAACTTCAATCCGGGCATCGAATAGGTAAAGGCGAATCAGCCATGAGGTGGAATCGCGGTGTAATGAGTTTAACGTTGCTTGGTATTTTTGCACTTGTCAGTTTGTTGGCGTTAGTGACTTGGCAGCAGGGGTGGTTTGCCGCTGCGGAGGCGGTGTTTAATGCCGAGCCCTCCTCGCGACCTAATGTGCCGGCGGATGAGCGGGCGGAAGTTCCGGAGGTTATCGTGCAGTCAGCCGAAGAGGTAGATTTCGAAGATCAACTGGTTACAAGCGGTACGGTCTATGCCGTGAGATACGCGCTGGTTTCAGCACGAATACCGGGCACACTTGATGAGATTTTTGTTGAGGAGGGAGATCGGGTCGAGGCAGGCAAAACCCTCTTGTTTCAAACCGACTCCTTGAAGCTGAAAAAAGTAGTCCAAATGGCCGAAGAGAACCTCCGCGTGGCGGAGGCAGGACTTCGCGAAAAGGAAGCCCTATTGGAAAAAACTGGGGTTGCGAAAGATCAGGCCGATCGAGATCTGGAGCGTTATCAGCAGTTGGCGGCCATTGAAGGAATCCCCACTCAGACCGTCGAACACCAGGCTGCGCTTTGCCGGCAGTTGGCAGCGGATGTGAAGCATGTCGGAACTTTGATCGATTTGGCTCGTGCTCAAGTTGAGCAAGCTCGGCTGGGTTTGGCGATTGCTGAGAAAGATTTTTCGGATTCTCTTGTATTGGCTCCTCTGAGCGGAGTGGTGGTTGAAAGGTTTCGGGAGCCGGGCGAGATGGCAGGTGCTGGTACCCCGGTGCTTCGAATCGAAGATCCCACCCTTTTGGAAGTTGTGGTTTATTTGCCTCAGGAATGGTACGCCCGGGTCGAGCCCGGCAAAACACAGCTCCGTGTTCGGGTGGGGGATGTCGCGCCGCAAAACTATCCGGTTACGTTCAAGTCGCCCGTGGTTGACCGGGAGTTACGCACTTTCGAGGTGAAGGCAGAAATTCCCGCGCCACCTGCTGGGATTGTGCCGGGGGTATTGGCAGAGGTGACCATCGTTGGAAATAGCCGCCGCAGTGTGGGCATACCGACGGATGCGGTGACGGTGCGCGATGGAGCGCCGGTTGCATTCGTGGTTGAGAATCATTGTGCCCGGATGGTGCCCGTGAAGTTGGGAGGAACCTTCAAAGGTTATCGCGAAATTCTGTCGGGGCTCGAAGCAGGGACCCCGGTCGTCGTCTTGGGTCAATCGAAACTAAGGGATGGGCATCCGGTTCGGGTGCTGGATTCTCGGCGATTACGGGAAGGTACTCGCCAAGCCTCTGCTTCGGAGCTTTCGCTCACCGGCAGGTTTTAAAATTTCTGCGAATCGCAAGGCAAAATTTTCGACGCGTTCGGCTCAATCCAAAATTATCAAAGCGGGGATATGATCCAAGCATGGATTCAGTGGTGGGTAGCCCAATTGGGGCGGCTATGATCGCGGAAAAACGGCGACCAATCGCCGAGATGACTTGACGCTTTCCGGGAAGTAATCCTTGCTCTTTACCGAGGAAGGTGTCTGGAGAGTGCAGGAGGAAAAAGGAGCCGATGCGGAGGAACCTGTGACTTTTTGTTTGGGATCAGTTACCCGATCGATGACCCCCGATTGGAACTGTTCGAGTAAGTACGTTTCCAGCGAGAAATCGGAACGAAAGCCGCGTATTCACAACAAGTCCTCAAATCGAGTTACCGCGGAAAACTTGGCGAGATTTATCAGAACAACCTTATGTCGATCATAGATTTGGCAATACGTCGGCCGGTTGCGACTGCTTGTGTCATTCTCGGACTTGTGCTTCTCGGGATTAATGCTTACCGGCAAATGCCCTTGGAGCTACTTCCGAAGGTGGATGTGCCTTATGTCACGGTGGTGACCGTTTATCCGGGGGCATCGCCGGAAGAGATCGAGCTGGATGTGGCCAAGCGGATTGAAGATGCGGTGGTGACGATCGAGGGGCTTAAGCATGTCAGTTCAGCCTGTATGGAAAATGCTGTAGTGACTTTGCTTGAGTTTGAGCTCGATGTCGACGTTGACCGCGCCGCCAACGATGTTCGCGAAAAGCTCAATCTGATTCGCTCGGAGTTACCGGCCGATGTCGAGGAACCGCGGATCGAGAAGTTCGATATCAATGCAAAACCTATTGCCACGATTGCTTTGTCGGGAAGCGTCCCGTTAGATGAGCTTTACGATTACGCGGACCAAAAACTGCGCGACCGACTGACCACGATCGAAGGAGTGGCAGGGATCCAAATTGTGGGGGGAGCACCGCGTGAAGTTCACGTGTTGCTCGATCGTCAGAAATTAGCGGCGAGGAATTCGACCAGCTTAGAAGTGGTCGAAACCCTGCGAAGAGCCTTGGGGACCATCCCCTCGGGACGTATTCAAGAGGGGAGCACCGAGTTTTCCGTGAAATTCGATGCGGATTTTCGCTCGTTTTCAGAATTAGCAAACCTCGAAATCGTCAATAAAGAGGGACGCCGCTGCTACCTGCGGGATGTCGGTGGGGTGGTAATGGGGACCTCTGAGGTGCGGCAGTTGGCGACCCTCAATGGCGAGCCGTGCGTGGCTATCAAAGTCATCAAGAAAGCTGATGCCAATGCGGTTCGCGTGACCCGGAATGTGCGTGAAGCAGTCGAGCGCCTTGGTGCCGTGTTACCCGAGGGGATGCGCGTGGCTTGGGTGGTTGACGATGGCCGATTCATCGAGGCGATTAACCGCAGTGCTTGGCAAGATGTGGCTTTGGGAATAGTGCTTACGGCGTTCATTCTCTTTGCCTTTCTGTATAACTGGCGTGCTTTGATTGTGGTTGCCACAAGCATGCCGGTGACGGTGCTCATCGCTCTTTTCTTCATGCAACTGACGGGATACACGCTGAATACTTCGACGCTGATCGCCATCGGGCTTTCCGTGGGAGTCCTCGTCACAAATTCGTTGGTGGTGCTGGAAGCCATTCTTGGGCGGCTGGAACGCTTGGGTGATCCGATGAAGGCCGCCCGGATTGGTGCCCGGGAAGTCGCCGTGGCTGTGTTGGCCAGTGCGGCCACAAACGCAGTGGTACTCTTCCCGTTAGCGGCCATGCCCACCAAAGTGGGGCGTTTCATTGGCCCCTTGGCAATGACCATGTTTTGGATGACGGTGGTCTCTCTATTCATTTCCTTCACATTGACGCCCATGTTGTGTTCGCGTTTGTTGAAGAAGAGTTTCGGGGAGAAGCGTGGGCTCATATCCTTAGCGGAGCGGGGATTTAATCGCGGGTTCCAGGCGGTGGTGAGCGGTTATCGGTGGTTGCTTGGGGGATTGAGAAGGCGTTATTTGGCCGCGCTAGTCGTCCTCGGTGCGGTAGGGCTATTGGTGCACTCCCTGTGGGTGGCCCAGCGAATCGGTACCGGTGCTTTCGCTGACCCAGATCTGGGCCAGATTTTTGTGCGATTGGAATTTCCCACTCATTACAACCTCCAGCAAACTGCGGCTTTAGTCAGGGATGCGGAGCGGCGGCTGCGGGATTTACCTGAGCTACGGAATTTGCTGAGCACCGTCGGTAAGGTGGAAGCCATTCTTGGGCAATCGAGTGAAGGGGTGTATTTGGCTCAATTGCTTCTGGTGTTTAGCGACCGGGACCAGCGCGATGTAACGATCAAGACTCTGCTGGATGAAGTGCGCCGACGGCTGGCCGGCTTGCCGGATGCGGCGATCACCGTCAGCCAACCTGCGGTAATTGGTGGCCAGTCGTATCCCGTGGAGTTGGAGATTGCCGGCGAAGATTTAAAAATGCTCGATGAACTCACACTGAGAACTCTTAAGTTGGCTCAAGGAATTCCCGGCATTCTCGATCCGGATACCACGGTTCGACCACCGAAGCCGCAGCTTCGAGTGATCCCGAGACGGGATGTGCTCGGGGATAGGCGATCCCCGGCCGTCGGTTTGGGGCTGACTCTTCGGGCTAATTTGGAGGGACTGAAGGCTGGGACTTTTAAAATGGACTCACGCAATTACGACTTGGTCGTCAAGCTCGCGAGCCAATCCGGTAGTGAGCAGGTTGAGCAGTTCTTATTGCCGGGTAACCCTGGGCAACCCGTCGTGCTGACATCGATGGCTAAAGTCGTGGAAGATTCGATCCCCATTCAGATATTTCGAAAGGACAAAGAGCGGGTCACAAAGCTAACGGCACAGTTGGCGCCCGAGCTTCCGTTGGGATTGGCAGCACAAAAGATTAGTCAAGCTATCGAAGAGCAGGGCAATTTTCCGCCGGGCTATAGCTATAAATTTACGGGGATTTACGAGGTAATGACCGAGGGATTGTCGGGTCTGCTTGAGGCGGGCATCCTTGCATTACTACTTGTGTACCTGTGTTTAGCGGCAATAGTAGAGTCGTTTCGCCGGCCATTCCTCGTACTAGCGACTATCCCGCTGGCCCTCATTGGTACTTTTTGGGCACTTGCTCTGGCCGGAGAAAGCTTAAGCATTTTTGCGACGATGGGCATTGTGATTATGGCAGGTATTGTGGTCAATAACGCCATCTTGGTGGTCGATCGTTTGACAAGCTTGTTAGAAGAGAAAGTTTCCCCTGATGAGGCAATTCTCACGGCTTCGTGCGAAAGGTTGCGACCCCAATTGATGATCACCTTAGCTGCGGTCATGGGGATGCTGCCCATGGCTTTAAGCCAGGGTTTAGGCGCGGAACTTCGGAATGGAGTGGGTATTGCCAGTTCCGGAGGAATCCTGGTTTCGGGGCTTTTGACTCTCATCGTGGTGCCATCAATTTATCTATTATTCCAAAGAAGGACCGGCGTGCAGCGTGAGGAGATGAAAGAACTTGCGGAGGCACTGCCGGCAGCTCCTTTGGCGGAGGCGTGAGTGTGGTAGGGGGATTCGCAGATCATTGCGGTGACGCGGCGATTAAGCGGAAAAGCCCGTGATAATAGCGCAGTCGGCGTATCGGGCAAATCGCCCCGCACAACTGAGGATTTGAATTCAATGGCCTCCTCAAAAAGATCATGGGAGCGAAAGAGTCGGCAATCTGCTTTCTCCGAATCGCGGGGCCCAGTGCACGGGTTACGCATCATCGGAGGCCGGCTTGCGGGCCGAAAACTTTACTACAGTGGTTTCGCTACCGTTCGCCCCATGCGGGATCGAATTCGTGAATCGCTTTTCAATCGCCTCGGGGAGCGCGTTCAAGGCAAGCAAGTGTTCGATTTGTTTGCGGGCACAGGAGCTCTGGGAATCGAGGCAATAAGTCGTGGGGCCGAACATGCGACGTTTGTTGAACAACATTATCCCACTTATCTCGTTCTAAAGAAAAACATCGAAACCCTTGAGCTGGAAAATCAATGTGAAGCTTTCTTTGGGGATGCCTTCGTTTGGGTACGGCGAGCCGAGTTACTGCAGGATCGCGCGTGGCTTGTTTTCGTTTCGCCGCCCTACCGATTTTATGAGGAGCGCCTCGATGACATGCGGCAATTAGTCGAAACATTGTACCGGGGAGCTCCCGCAGGTAGCTTAATGATCGTTGAATCCGAAAGAGAGATGCCCTCATTTCTTGCCGAAAAGTCGTACGACTACGACTGGCGATCCCATGGGGATACGGTCGTGACAATCGTCAGCAAAGATTAGGCGGATCTTACGACAATCAATCGAACGTTAAGACGGGGTCCACAGAATGTACCGCCGCAGCGGCTCTGTAGCAAATTTGAGGTAAGAATGCGGCTTTAACCGGCATCAATTGAAAGGGAGAATTCCAGGGAGGGGCGCGGCTTTAATCGGCAGCAATTGCAAGTGGCAGATTGGTGGCTCCAACGAGGCACCACAGGTTCCAAGCATCAAGGCAATGCTTTTCGGTATGACGGCTAAACAAGGTGTTGTTTGCAACTCGATTAAGCTTTTGATTATGTGCTGCCCCGTCTACTGCAATCGGCAGTGTGGCACGGAGTAGGGAAACCTACGAGGGGTTCGAAGGTCTCAACAGTACGGGGCGGCAGGAAAGGCATAGGGAGAGCTTCCATGGAGGTCAAAAACCTCGAGCAAATCAGCCCATTCATCACAAAAGACGGATCTGAAATTCGTGAGCTCTTGGCGTATCGCAATTCTTCCATTCGAAACATGAGTTTGGCGGAAGCAAGACTTGTGCCTAGCCAAAGCACGCAGGCCCATCGCCATCAAAAAACGGAAGAGATTTATTTCATCCTCGAAGGAACGGGACTCATGCAAATCGAGGATGAATTGCAATTCGTTCGGGAGGGCGACGCCATCGCGATCCCGCCGGGCACACTTCACCGAATAACCAACACGGGTGGTGATACCCTCAGGTTTCTGTGCTGTTGTGCCCCGCCCTACGAGCACGATGATACAGTGATTGAATCCGAAACCTCTTGAAACAAGCCCTGGAATCAGCCGTTGGCAAGGGTAAAATTCGGAGCTCTCGACAGGAAAGTAAAATTGACTGGGGCTTGCCAGTGTCTGCTAAAGTCATTCAGCGAGTAGTATTTCAAGGTGAGCGGCAGGTCTGCAATTCGTAAGTGGGTTGTCGGATTTTCGAGTCGAAAAGAGTTTTCAAACGGGGCATTTTCCAGGGGCTGTACCCGGAGTTTGACTTCATCCGACTCGCGGAGCAGCTTTTCTCTTCTGGTCTCCTCACTACGGTCTGGTCACAACTGGATTTTGTCCGCCGGCTCGCAGTCGACTTGACAGCGCGTTGCAATCGTCCAACCGACAACCGGATTCGAGAACCAAATGCGTCTTAGGATCGAAGCATGACTATGAAGCTTATTGGATATCCATGTGCCCTATTTTATCTATTTTGTCCACTCGTGCTATACTATCTAAGTAATCGAATCTCAAATTTCTCACACAGTATCTTTGTATCTTTCCTTGGCCGGCTTACGAAGATTTGATGGATATTCACTTTTCTGAGTTTCCATTCACTTTACCAGTCAAGATTCTTCCCTAACCAGCGCCGGATTCTGACCATCACGAAAGAATTAGGATTGCTATGCGGATTAAATCAGTAAAACGGTAATTTTTAGAGTGCTTTTCTAACGATAGCTTTACTAAGCGGCACGGCCTTCGTTGTGGTAGCCCGCATCGGCGATACCAACGTTGCAATCGCGTCAATGCGGTCGCGAAGTTCGAGGAACCGCATTATCTTCGTGGCTCGTAAAGTCGATGCCATCCTCCTCTTGGGCCGATGACTATAAAGGCGAGTAAATCGCTCAGTCCCCCGAGAATTCAAATATCGGTAGGCAAAGGCACAAAGCGTTTCCGGGAAGGAACCCAGCATGCGCCGCGATGGATTGGAACTGGCTTGGTTACTTCTTTTTATCTTTTTGGCGGGTTTTTTGGTCGTATTTGCCTGGCCGACTGGGAATCGTTCCCAAGTCGCCTTAAGGCCCGCTTTTAATCCTCCGTCCGGCCCTGCATCCAGCTTGGCCGGCTCATCGCCATGGTATCGGACTCCCGAAGCGCGGCCAACACCCGCCTACCCAAGCTTTGCCGATCAAGCGATCGGTTCGTCTCCTGCCAATGTTCCGTGGGTGCGGACTCCAGAGATCCCCCCATGGGGAGGAGATTGGCATCACCGGACTTCCGCTCCTGAATTAGTCTCGGGGCCGCTTTTCGGACCTTACGGTGCGAGTAGTGCCCATGCAGGAGAGGATTGGGTACCGGCCCCGGTTGTAGGCGATACGGGACAAGTGATTGCTCTGGGAACACAGCGATCAGAACCCGCGGCCGGGCAAGGCCCGGAACTTTCGTCCGCACAACCAACAGATGACGCTACCCTCTCTCAAAGTGATATCGACGACTCCACTCCTGCCCCTTTGTCTGCGCAGCTTGCTTGGGGCATTATCGTTTCCGTTCCCTCGGACGCGGAACAATCTGAGCAGATCGTTTCGGAGTTAGAACCCGGGACTACAGACTTCGATTGGCGTCCCTATACTTCTGAAGCTGCCGAGATGTTGAACGGGGTGTATAGCTCGGATGCCTACGTCCCGAATGTCGATGATCGGGTACCGGCTGACGGTGTTCAGGAGATTGCCTCCACGCTGGAACCTCAGGGGCATCCATCGGACCAAGCCCGGTCGCATGGGGGCCTCTCTAATAGAGACTCCCTTAGCGATCCTACGAGTGACGGAATGACGATTTCGGAAAATCTGAAATCCTCACTCGCACATGCGACGCCAAACATGGCAGAATCCTCGCCGAGCTTCGGAAATGGTGACCGTTCTTTGCCCGAAGGCTCAAATGGGTCTTCTCCCCAGAATGTTCCGGAGATCTCTGAGAATGAGGAAGCCGCACGGGCACCAAACGCTTCGGAAATGATTGGCTGTGGCCAATGTCCTTTGTGTGCGCGGTTTGCTGTGCCTCGCTGTGGGTGTATTGTGCCGAAAGGGTTTTTTCGGTACCTGCGGCCGTTGTGGCCGCATCCTGAAACGGCCCTTCGGGCTCATGCCTTGCTCGAGAGATTAGACCGCCTATGTAGCGCGATCGAATGTCGGTTGCAAGCCCGATGTCAGGAGGCACCGGGGATGACCCCGGATTCCTCAGCGGGCTGGCAGCCTCCGGGCGAGCTCACACAGGAGCCCACCGACCCTTTTGTCCTAAAGCCCAGTGCGCAACGCCTGGGCCCAGCCAACGATGCGGCAACCTCGAGCTCCGCGGGTTATTCCCCGGAAACGAGCGGTGCGGTCCAAAGCGGCGGTAATCCTTCTCCCCCGGGAGGGTCTTTAATCCTAGGCGTTGCCTCCAGTGCGCCGGAGTGGGCAGCTTCTCGACCCGCCGCATCCGGTCATCCCCTCCGGGACTTGGAATTGATCATAAGTCAATCCCTTCGGGACGCGGAATCGTTCGGCGACGAGGCTTCCGCCAGTGCCCTGAGACGGGCGGCTTACGCCTTGAGCCGACGCGTGCCGCTATGGAAACTTGTCGCCGAAGGCCACATCCAGGCTGCGGAAACCCTCAGGCTCCTCGAGGAGTATGAAGCCACTGGTGACCCAGAGCTTGCCACGTCCCTAGCCGCATCGCTTACCCAATTGCAATCAGGCTATATGGGCACGGCGGCCGGTCAACTTGGACAGGTCGTTAGCCAATACCGAAACGCAAACTTGCGGGTGGCCATTAGCGAGCGATTACTCAACCGGCTTGTTCCTGACGTTCCTGCACGAATAGGGCCGGTCCGCGAAATAATTTTAGGGCGTCCGGTGTCGGGACGGAGTCTGGCCGAAACCGAGGCAGTTTTCCAGTTTATTCCGGACAACTCGCGAATCCGATTGCGACTGGTGATTGAAGGTCGCCTCCAGGCGGCCACCTCTTCGGCTGCCGGGCCGGCAGTCTTCTTCAATGAAAGTACAGGGGCGTTCGTGGCTTGGAAGGAGATCGAAGTGACGGGCGATGGCCTCAAAATATGGCCTGCTCATGTAACCGCTCGGCAACGGGTACAACTCCGGCAGGTTCGGACGGATTTTGATTTCCTTCCGATCATCGGCACTCTTGCGCAGGAGATTGCTTGGAGCCAACATGAACGTAGTCTACCGGAAGCCGCGGCCGAATCTCGCCAAAAACTTGAGGCTCGGATTCGGCGGGAATTCGAGCAGGAATCAGCACCGCGATTGGCTCGACTGGAGAGTCTCATTCGCGATCGGTTTTTACAGCCTTTAAGGCGACTTGGTCTCCAGCCCACTTTACTGGACGGCTACACCTCGCAGGAGGCGATCGTGGGTCGATGGCGTTTAGCCGGGCCTGATCAATTGGCAGCCCACAGTCCGCGACCCCGATTGCCCGATGGGGTTTTGGCAAGCTTCCAAATCCATCAATCTGCCGTGAACAACCTTCTGGAAAAACTCGAGCTAGCTGGCCGGCGGTGCACCCCTGATGAGCTTATTGAACGTGTGGCAACAGCCCTTGCGTGGCCGGAACTGCGTCGCAATGCCAATGGCCGAGACGATGTCACCCTGGTATTCGCCAACGATAAGCCAATTTGGGTCGAAATCGGCGAGGGCTTGATGCGGATTCATCTGGCAATCGCCCGATTAGAGAAGGCCCCACACACCTGGGAAAATTTTGTCGTGCGCGTGACCTACCGGCCTGAGTCCACACTCCACAGTGCGCGGCTTATACGGGAGGGAGTGATCAGCCTTTCGGGGGAAAACCTCAGCTTCCGCGATCAAATTGCCTTACGGGGTATTTTTAGCAAGACTTTTTCAAAAGACCGCGTGTGGACCGTTCTGCCGGCCTCTTTTACCAATCGGCCGGATTTAGGATCGCTTGAGTTGGTGCATTTCCAACTGACAGACGGTTGGTTAAGTTGGGCAGTCAACGAACGGATTCGGGAACGACCCTCGCGGATCGCAGGTTTGGCAGAAACTCCCCAACGATAGAACCGTGCTGGCGGATTCCCGGAGCGGAGAAGTTCGTGTTTAGCTGACTGGATGCCCTGCAATACGCCGCTCGCATTGGGTGCAATCTTTCGTCATCAAGCCGCCTGAGAACTGCCTTTCCGCGGTACGAAGTCGGAACGCTGCGCTTACCCGTGTTAAGGCAAGCTTCGCACGTGATCTATGCGCACCCCTGATACACGTGTGTTACACGCCCCGGCAATAAGTGGGCCATTTACGAGGGGCCGATTCGGCTTTCAACCTCGCGCCGGATGCTGGCTTCCATCTCCGCCAAACGCACCGTCAACGCCTGCTCCGCTTCGTCCGGCTTATGGAAACTGCTCGGAGGTTCTGCTGCAAAAAAGTAGAACTTCACCTTCGGCTCGGTTCCCGATGGTCGGACCGCTACACAATTGCCCGGCTTTTCCAGATCAAAAAACAACACATCTGCCCGCGGTCCCTCAAAAGGCCGCTCTGTTCCGTCCAACTGGCGAATGACCCCCGTGGAAAAGTCGCGGACCTGACTTAGGGTGAGCTTTCCAAGCTCCCCGGGCGGCTTGGCGCGAAAACTGCTCATAAGCATTTGCATCAATTCCATTCCGGCTTTGCCGGGTAAATCGTAGGAGATGGTCTTTTCCCAATACCACCCGAATTTGCGGAAAATTTCCACCAGGTATTGATAGAGGGTTTTCCGGCTCTCTTTGAGCTCGGCTGCCATTTCGCAAAGCACCAGGGCCGCCACCGCAGCGTCTTTGTCTCTCGCATGGGTACCGATTAAGAAGCCATAGGATTCCTCCGCTCCCAATATAAAGCCGTCGGCACCGCGCGACTCCATTACCCCGCCGATCCATTTGAATCCCACGGGCAGGTCCCCCACCACCGCCACGCCATAATCGGATGCGATCTTTGTGATCAACTCCGTAGTGACCATGGTCTTTACGACATAGGATCGGTCATTAAGAGTGCCTTCCGCACGGCTTCGGCGCAGGAGGTAGTCGGTAAAAAGGACTCCGATTTGATTACCCGAAAGAGTGCGCCATCGGGCTTGAGGGCTTAAGCTTTCCGGTACGGCGCAACCCAGCCGGTCGCAATCCGGATCCGTGGCCAAGGCGATGTCCAACCCGGCCTCTTGGGCCCGAGCAATCAACGGAACGAACACCTCGGGATTTTCCGGATTGGCGATATTCTTGGGAACATTCGGAAACTCCCCGCTAGGCTCCGCGTGTGGTTGGAAGACTTCTACCTGGCGGAATCCCGCTCGCTCGAGCACCGGGCACACAGCCCACGCCCCCACCCCGTGGAGGGGAGAGTAAAGCACCCGTAAATCTCGCGGCCCCGGCCGGCTTTGCCTGAGTACTGCCTCCACAAAAGCCCGGTCAGCTTCCTCCTGAGCAAAGATGATGTCGCCCCGAGCCAAGGCTTGATCAAAGGGCACCCTTTGGATTTGACGAACATTCATCACCTGGCGAATCACACCCTCGTCATGCGGCGGCAGAAGCTGACCACCATGCGACCAATAGACCTTCACCGCGTTATCGGAGGGAGGATTGTGGCTTGCCGTCACCATGATGCCGCATGCACATTTGAAGTGCCGCACGGCGAACGAAAGTTCGGGCGTGCTCCGGTAACCGTCTAAGAAATAGATCCTGAAACCGGCTGCCGCCATCACTTCAGCACAAAGCCGCGCGAAATCGCTTGAACGATGCCGCGTATCGTAAGCAATGACACAGCTTGAAGGGCGTTGCTCCCGCACCTGATGCACGTATTCCGCGAGCCCCTGGGCGCTTTCGGCAATCGTTCGATCATTGATCGCGTTAGTGCCGATTGGATACATCTTCCCGCGACGGCCCCCGGTACCGAAAGGAATGACCGTCCAAAACACAGCATCTAGCTCCGACCAACGCCCTTGATCGATATGCCGCTTCAATTCCGGCAAGTAATCCGCGTAGCCGGGATCCTTTAGCCACAAGTCGATATGCTGTTGAGCCGATTGAGAAAGCTTCCTGGCTGCTGTAGCTTCCGCAACCTTTTGCACGTATTCGCGGATGTCTTCCAAACGCGCTTCCGCCATTGCCCCCCCCTTCCTATGGCCTTTTTGCTCCTTGGTTGTTTTCGTGTCGAATTAGTTTTCGTGACTCGGCCAAAAATATAAATTTTAATTTAATTGAACGACACTATTGGAATCATCGCTTTGCCACTCGCGGTTCGACCTCAAACCGCCGAACATGTAATTTTCATCTTGCTCGATCCGCATCACTGCCGGCAACCTCTCCGAGAACCTGTGTCTTAGCAAGTCATCATCTTGATGGTGATCACCCGGCTTTAGGCCTCAATCACGAAAATTGACTTCCGAAGGCCGATTCCAAAAGACAGATTCCAAAACCGTTTTTAGGAAAATGTATCGCATCATTTTGTCCGCGGCCGGGAAGGTGGGGAAGTCCCCTCGGGTCAGCAAAAATTCGGCGTAAATTCCCTAGAAACAAGAAGCGTTGGAAACTGGGGTGGGAAGGCAGCTCTTTGCCGCGGTGCACTCAGGAGCGCAGCGATTTCCGAAGGAAGTGGAAATGCTTTCTGAAGAAAGTGTATGGGCGGGGCCTACTACCGCAAGCTTCCCGCGGGTCGATTGCTGATTCGTCAGGGCAGGATGCTAGCGCAAGAAATTGCCGGTCGAAAAAGCTGGGAATGAACCAACCCAGGGGTAACAATCGAAACTCCAAAGGAGCTTGCAAACGGTGGACGCGGCAAGAAATCGCATTTCTGGGAATAAAAACTTAAAGAGGGGCGTGTCGGCTTTTTGTGAGGGAATGTGCAGGGTTTCTCCCCGAAAGTATTGGAGGCCTCATGGATCTTTAAACTTTTTTCCGCCAGGCCAAATTTCGGGGTGCTGAGCCGATCGCAACTGCTGAAACCGCTAATGTACGCCTTTTGGATCCTTGACCCACGAAAACTAATGCCCGTACCCGAAAAACCTGGTGGGATCACCACCAGCCCCCAGGTATGATTACGGGGCCTTTGGGCATGCCGCAGGCCACCTACCGATGCCTTTGAAATGCTCTGAGAGGTCGGTCGGGAGGAGACCGAAAACTTGCTAGAAATTAGGATTGAACGCGATTAGGGCACCGGCAAGAGGCCGATTTTCTCGAATCTTCTCGTGGGACGCCTAACCAAAACTTAGAACTGCACGGCGACCCCCATTACCGCCCCGTGCAAAATGAGGTCGCCGTTGTGATCGATGTCCACAATCTCAATCGTATCCACAACATACGGGGTTATCTGAGGATCCGGCAGCGCAATTCCCGAGAGGGCAACCACACGATAGCCCCCTCGAATCTGAATCCTTTCCGTGACCATCCACTCCGCTACTAGATCAAGCTGAGCTAGTACCGCGATTGCATCCTCGTCTGTATCGAGCGGATAATCGGGGAAGTCAGGCGGATTGACGGCAAACAATTGACCGTCACCACGATAGGCATTGAAGAAATTCTCAATGTAATTAGCGTATACGCCCACCACCGGGGTTAGCAAGATGCGCCAGCGATTCCGCGGACGGAATTGGATTTCGCTTCCCACTTGGGGGCCGATGAGGTTATTCTCCGCGCGGTCTCGAAGATATCCCTCCCACTCGGGGTTAACACCCCACCCTGTCGCCCCCCCGCGCAAAGAGCCGAAAGTAAGCTCTTCGGCAAACCTAAAAAATCTAACTCCGAAGAGCCATCCCACTGCCCAACGGCTTCCACAGTCGGCGGCGGAGGATCTGTGGACAAAATTGAGCTCTACGTTGTGCAGCTCGGCCTCCCGCCATAGACGGTGGCCCTCGGCGTTATTAAACAGATCCTGTGGCAAACCGGGAATAAGTGGATCGGCATATGAAACGTCCATGAAGATTAAAGGGGTGCTCACGCTGTTGGGATGCCCCATCGCAGCGAATGTGTCGAACTTTGCCAATGACCAATACGCAGCCTCCACCGCCCAAGCGGAGTATCCAAACCTTCGCCCGAACCGAATCTCTCCGCCTCCTTGCCACTCGGTGGGTGTGTCTTGGGTATGCATCAGTTGGTTAGGATTATTTTGGGTCTCGTATGTGACCCAAATTTTGTTGCCTTTGTCTCGACTCATTACAAGCCCCGAAAAGGAGGCATACCACCCCGGCTCGCAGGCCAGGCACGCTCCACACCGCTGCCCACCGATGCTTCCTGCCCAGCACTTATCTTCGGTCGGGCAGCACGGCGCAGCAGGAAACGTCCTCAAGAGAGCGGTCCCCCCCAAGTGCTGCTGCGGGTTTTGTGCTTCCGATTCTTGCAGAAGTTGATCTACCAAGCGGGGACCGGACGCCGGCGAAGCACTGGAGGGTACTAGCGGCTTCGGATTGGCAGCGTGAATCGGTCCTCCAGAAAACGAAGGCATCGCTCCCGGCGCAGTATACGCAGAGTAACTCGGATCCGCCGGCACTTCTGAACTCGCCGGAACCGCAGGAGGTACCATGCCCGGCTTACCCAAATAGGGGTAAGGTTGGCTAGCAACAACCCCAGAAGTCGTTGGGCCCGTCTGATACGGCAAACCATTCTGAATTGAAATGGGGGGATTGGGCTGGCCGACCCCTGCGTATAGGCCAAGGCGTCGAAGAACGTTTTCCGTTCTTTGATGCTCGAAGGGCCGAGGAGTCCATTCGGATTGCGACGGCAATGGCGGCGGATTTCCTCCCTGATAATTTGACGGGGCGTTCGTCACACCAGAGATAGAGCCATACCCGGTGTTATAGCCATTTGGGGTAATCGGGGTTGACCACCCGATAACCAGGGGGTTGTCACTGGGAGGGATTTGGCCGGAGCTTGTCAAGCTCACCGACGGCATTGACGTGGATGCGCTGGAAACAGCTCCTACCCACCCATGTGGCCCAAGGTGTGGAGTCGAAGCCACGATACTTCCTGGCTCGGAACTGCCTTGCCCCCGGGATGACCACTCACTTGTTCCCGCCATCGGGGTAGCCATACGCCCGGGTTGTGCAATCGGAGGCAAATTGGTTGAAACCGTAGGGCGGGGGACCGAAGCAGGAATAGATTGGCTAGGATTCAGAACGCCGTTTTCCGGGCGAATTGAGACCCCGCTATCCCCGGGCATACCGGATGTCCATCGGGGCGGCGATATCGGGTTTAAGGCTGAAATTAGGGGGGGCGGAGCGGCGGAAAGATCGTATTGAGCCCAGGCTTCCCAGTAACCTTCGAACGAAAGGGATCCAATGAGAAAGACCACAGGAACGGCGACGACCGCGATTTGCCGGAAAAATCGCATCGTTTGTCATCCTTGACAGGATTTCGGTATGAGCCCCTTTTTTTGTCGAATCGGCCTAAAAAAAAGAAAAATTTAAAGCTTCCTATAACGCTGTAAAACTTCGCCAAGGCGGAAGTCAGGGATTGCCGAGCTTTTATGAAATTTATTCAGCGCGACAACAAAGTTTGGGTTCATTCCCTCTTGACTAAAAGTGGCTCCATTCAATGTCCCCGCTACTACAAACAGACCTCATTTCTTTTTCGAACGCTCCCCAAGGCTAAAAATATTTTGCCTATTGTTTATCGATAAACTTTTCATTTGAAGCTGTATGCGATACGCAAAACACGTAGTGTTGTACTGTTTAACACGTTGGTTTGTTTGGCAGCCTCGGATCGATTGGGGCCCAAAACCTCCTGCCTCAGTGTCTCATTGGATTGGAATGTTCAGTTCTTGATCTGTTTCAGCGGGTAAGCCAGCTCGTGAACAAGTGGGATAACTCGGGTAATCAGGGGAGATTAGAAAACAACTATAGTCCGCCGCCATGTTGAAAAGTTCTCGTTCGGAAAAAGAAGATTTAGCTTTGGGGAGTTGAAACGTGCCCCATCGGAATCACCGATTTACGTCGATTCCTGCGAGCTTTTCGTCACCGTTGGGATTTGTCCACCCTGGCTAACAAAATTCCAGTGGCGCCGAGCTCGCCGGATCACCGCGCTGGTTCTTAGCCTCTGCATAGAGATTCCCCCAGTCTTTTGGGGGAGTAGCCATAAGAACCACCGGGAGTTTTGACGTAAGGAATTTTCCGGCTTCGGGGGGCCTTCTGAGGGCAGCCTTAAGCTTTTTGACAACCGGAAAGTTTTGCCTCGCCACGCGGCTGAGGTTCGAGGTACACGCGAACCTCTCACAAAAAGGTTCGTAAATGGCTGGAGTGGCTTTCGACAACTGGGAAACGAGATTTCTCGGGGAAAAACTCCGCCTCGTTTGAAGGTTTCTTCGCAGCCGTGGCTCAGCCGAAAAAAAGGGCATTTTGAAGGCAGATTTTAAGGGAAAACGGGGGTGGACCCGCCGGGCGCAAATTAGATTAGATTTCCGGAGTCTTCCGGGAGGTTTCCGAATTTTCTTTCTGCTCACTGCCTCTGGCTTTTCGGCCGCAAATGCGTCATATTAAGTAGTAGGCTCGGCTTAAGTATTTAGGCTCGGCATCAGACGAATCCTCCCATTCTCCCGGGAATTGCGGCATGTTCCTCGGAAATTGGGGATCATGACCCAGGACATTGGGAACCCGATCTTCGGCGGAACACTAAACCGAAGCCAGACTCTTTTTGGTGAGGAGGCGGACCCGTGAGCGCCTACATTAACTCCCGTCTAAACTCCGTCGTGCGTCTTATGTCTGTCGGCCAGTCGCCCGGGGAAAGCTATTCACGAAGTTCGTCGCTTGCCTTTTCCTCGTGGGGATTGAAGTACGCGTGCAATTTATTGGCCACGGTCTGTTTAGGCATTTTACTGACCGCCGTCTTAGGCTGCGGGGGTGGTCAGCAGGCTGATAGCGGCACTCCTATGGCGGCAACTCCCACCCCCACGCCACCGATGGGCCCCCCGTCGCCTCCACCTCCTCCGGCGCCTAAGCCAGAGCAACCCGCTGATCAGGCACAGACTAAAGAGCTTCCTGAGGATATCGGGCAGTGGGGTCCCGAGGAATTTAAAGAGGCCCGAAAGCAGACCCACGAAAAATTAGCCGAGGCAGTCGAAGCCCTTGCGGAACGCACTGCGGGAACACCTGAGGCGGATCAGACTGCAGAATTACTGATCGCCTTGGTGCGGAAACTGCCTGAAGAAGAAAGACCAAAACCGACAAAGCCTTTACGACCACAGACGTCTCCATATGGTCCCCCGGGATATCCAGGAGCGCCCGGAGGAGAATCTGCTTATGCCGAGTCAACGGGAATGCCGCCGGAAGGGGGGTATCCTGGCTCAAGTCCTTACTCGGGTTACCCGGGTGGTTACCCTGGGGCGCCGGGTCAGCAGCAGGCCGCAACGGCTCTCGGCGTTCTCAATCCGGATCAAATCCGGGCGATTGTCGGCGCGCTGGGAATCACGAAAAGCGCGAAGGCAGACGAGGGTTTTCAACAAATCTTACAGGGGAAACTGGAAACGGACAACGACCGCGTAGCGCAGGAAGCTTCCTTGGAGGCGATGGTGAGCCACCTTACGCCGGCGCGCGAGGATTTGATTTTCGCCGTGTTGACCAGTCCTGATAAGTTCCGCCCGTTCGACAAACAAGCAGGACCGCGCAGGCAGCGCCCCGGCTATCCTGGAGCCCCTGGAGAATACTCGGACTATTACGGTCCGGGAATGGAAAGCGCTATGGATGCAAGTACCTATCCGGGGGCTTACCCCGGTTACCCCGGAGGTCCAGGCGCCGGCCAAGCATCACAGAAACCCATGTCAGCCCAGGAGTTGCAAGAAAAGGCATTCGAGTTGATTGCGCCGGTAGCTTCGCCGGAGTTTCGGCTGAGGCTGGCTACTTATGTGGCAAGTCCGAAAACGCCGCAAGAGGATTTTGATCTTTTCGCCCCGTATCTGCTCGAGTATGAACCGCGGAATATCTTGGCGCAAGTGGCACTGTATTTCAGTTCCGGTAGTGACCCGGAACTTATGAAATCTGTGGAAGATTTTCTGATTGGATATAGTTCCCAAGCAATGGCTGCCGCGCTCGGCATTCCGCATGATGTAATCGAGTCGACCAGTCTGATGTTAAGTCGGCGTAGTCGAACGTTGGCGAGCCGGCCTGGTCAGCCGCGTGCTGGGTACCCCGAGGGATATGGGTATATGGAAGCGCCCGGAGATTCTTCTACCATGCCGACCGGGGTATCGCCGGAGGATTATGCGGCCGCGAGGGGAGGTGGGCGACCGGACCGGCGGCCGAGTATGCCGCCTGGCGGCCGTCCAAGCACGGGAAGGCCGTCACGGTTTGGGAGTCCTGAGATCTCCATGACTCCTGGTGGTCCCACTCCGGGGCGGTCATCACGGGGGCAACCAACACCCTTGGAGCAGTTCCAAAGCGTGTTGAGATTGGATCCTGAATTGCCCTTGCGATTGGCACCGCGGCTTTGGTCTCCGCAGGTCACTACTTTTATCGAGCAACAGTTGGCACAAGGTCGTTCTTTGAATGACAGAGCCGCCATCGTGCTTTATGCCAGTACCATCCCGCTAGATACTACCCGAAAGAGTGTTTATCGGTTCCTCCAACAAACATGGCAAGATGGGCCGGGGGCTTTGGAGGAAGCCGGTCTACTCGACGATGTGGTAACCGATCCGGCATTTGCCGTGGTGCTCAAGACGTTGCCGCGAAGTTTGCCTAAAGCAGGGCCGGCGGCCCCAACGGGACCGGTGCGGCCTTCATTAAGTCGTCTGCGACAGCGTCAACGAATGCCGGGGCAACCCGGACAACCGGGCTCGTATCCAGGCGCCCCCGGGCAGATGCGACGTCCCGGCTTTCCCGAAGAGGTAGCAAGCGTACCGCCCGGCGCGATGGAACCAGGAATGCTTCCCGGAGGCGGAGTCATGCCGGGTGGCCCAGGGGGAGATCGCACTCGCAGTCGAGTTATTCCGGGCCTTGAGAACGCGGAACCTCGTGTCCGCGCTAGTGCGGAGTGGCTTTATGTTCACCATGATTTGCTCTACTTGATCTCCGATCGTCTTTATGAGGCAGCTCGTGGCGGTACTTTTGGCGGTGGCTTTTCGCTTTCGCCCACTGAACCCCAAGGGGCGGAGCAAACAATCATTGAAATGCCGCCCAATGCCCAAGTCCTCGCAAAGTACGAATTGGATTGGTCGCGTGTTGCGCAGGAGAAACTTGCCGGTTTACCGGCTGATACACTCCGCGTTCGGTATTGGCGGCTGGAGGATCCCAGCACGGTGAGGACCTTAACGGGATTTTTCCGGCGGAAGCTCCCCTCGGTTGAGGTCCGCGAACTCGAGGGGGTCACTTGGCTCGAAGTTTTTGAGGATGTTCCTGACTCAGGTGTTAAACGCTCGATCGATATCCTCATCGAAACGGGTGAATCTGGTCAGGGAGGGGAATTCTCACTGGGCGCGGGTCCATCCCGGGCCGGTACGACATCCGGGGTGCCTTTGCGGGTCGATATTTTGTGCATTGAGGTGAAGAACTTCACTTCCTAAATTCATCTTGCGGGATAAATTCATCTTGCGGGATGATTTTGAACTCGCGGCTGCCTTCTCATGAGAGAAGGAAGGTATTTGGTCGCCTCGCGGATTCACAGCTGGGCACACCGGGGAAAGAGCATGTAACGTGAGCGGTGAGACGCTAAATTCATGCGGAGCCGTAATAAGCGTAACCGCCACGAACAGTCGCTCGGAAAGTAGTTTGTAGAGGTTAGCAGGGGCGAAAATCCCAGTTTGCCTGTTGTAAGGCTCCCTGCCCATTCGGGAGAAAGAGCATCTCATACAAAGCGGCTCTCAAGACGCAGAGCGATCGCCGCAAACAGATGGTAGAAATTTTTGGAGTCCCGCATAAGCTCGCCCTGCAACAAAACCGGCGATTGGCGCGCGGGTACACCTTTATTTGCTCATGTGGTCTTCCAAAGGTTTGCACAAGACGGTATTGAGCTAACTTTGGCGTGCGCGATATAGCGGGGCGCAGGGGTCGTTCCGGATCGCAACGCACCGGCAAAAGGCTCGCTTCTGCGTGAAATTCATGACTGTAAAGTTTGTGATTCTCATTTGCGGGCCTCGGCATGACTTAAACTCAGACACACGTCTTTCACTTCGCGTGGGTCACCGTGGGTTTTCCCGGTGATTCGGATTAAGACGTTGTAATTAGGTTTACACTACATTTACCCCGCTTCTGCATTTTTGATTCGGATCGGATACTCTCGGCTGTTGCGTGATGCAAAGTGGCTCTCAAGGCGGCACGCTTGACCGAAATCTCCTTCCTCTCCTCTTGCCCAACCCGGTGTCGCGATTCATGTTGCGGGTTCATTTTTCAAGCGGGGCTTTGTGAGGCCGCAAAACCGATCCTCACTCCGGGCTTCTGTCGCGTTTAATCGGATTGCCAAGTTCACCAAGGCGAGAAATAAGATATAGTGTATCTTGATAGCGACCTATATCTGTGTTTTCGGGAGCCGACTGTATGTTGACCAAAAGTACTCGATCTGCCATCCGGGCCTTAGTGTTTCTTGGGTCTCAGAAAACGCAAAAACCGGTGTCTCCCAAAACGATCGCCGCAATGATCGGGGAATCTCCCAGCTATTTGGCTAAGGTCTTGGGGCAACTGGCGAAAGCAGGGATTTTAGAGCCCCATCGAGGGGCTTCCGGAGGTTTCACGCTTCGGCGCAGCGCTGCACGGATTACGCTTCGGGAGATTATCGAGGCAGCGCAAGGCCCCATCCTCGGCGACTTTTGTCAGGAAACTCCGGTGGGCATGGACACCTGCGCGTTCCACAAAGCCGCTGAAGAGCTCCATCACGCAATTCTTAAAACCTTAAACCGATGGCGGCTTGCCGACCTAATGGAGCATCCGGTTCCCGAACCGTGCCTCCGACGGCGCAACCCCTGCGTCTTGATGCCGTTACCGGTCTCTAAACCGGGGTGAAAGCCCGCCTTTGACACCGGACAACCGCGGCGGGTTAAGAAATGCCACCTACTACACGGCAAGGAACGGTACGTCGTCGTAATCGCTCCCTCACCCTGCCCCTCGAAGTATTCCTCTTCTCAGGAATCTATCTTCTCGCATTGCGAACTTCTAAAACCGTCGACGTAAAACGCCTGCCGACAGTCTTTCCCGCGAAATGCCGTCTCAGGCCGCGGGGCGATTCATTTGGCTAAGGCGGTCGATTAGTCGCCGGCGTCTCGGGGGTCAAGCCGAAAATATCCTACCGGTATGCGACGTTCGGCCCCAAGAAAGAGCTTACGAATTCTCAAGGAAAAACCAAGTGGCAAACGCAACGGTACCCGCGAGGCCATTGAGTTACTGGAGCCAGCAAGCTCAGGTTTCCGCGGCGAAATTGAAGCAGGGAATCATCTGCCCCGTAATACCGCATCTTTCGCGGCTTCTGCTGTGCAAAAACGTCGCCGAGTGACCTTCCTTATCTGTTATTCTGTTTTTTTGTGCACCGTTTCCACCTTGTTTTTCTTTCCTGCAGTGTTTTTCTTTCTTGCTCTGCTTCAAACTTTTGTTTCCTAATCTGCTTCGGATTTCGTTTCCTAATCTACCTCGAATCTTCGTTTCCTAATTTGCTTCAACCTTTTGTTTCCTGATCTGCTCCAAAAGCTCTTTATCCTAACCCTTTTCGTTGGTGGGAGATTTGGCGTCTGAAACTAACCGGAAAAATTGAAGATAGTGTCAAGCTGCTCGTCGCGAACCATAAACACCGTGTTATGCGGCGGAAGCTGCTCCGTATAGAAGAAGCGGGGCAGACGATCGTGCGCCGAGGTGAAGCCCGCCTCCTGATTGAACCGACGTTCGCGAAGAAGGGTTTCACGACCTAAGGCGTGGAAATCCGCGGCGGTGTATTCACGGCCCAAAAACGCACCAAGCATTTCGCAAATGGCGGCAAGGGCCTCCTGATCGTCCAATACAGCAAAAGCCACAAAGAGGCACAATCCCGTGGAGTCTACCGCGGCGGTAGCGATTTGAAGGTTCCGACTCAGCTCAACTTGCCCCTCGGGACTTAAAGGGTCCACTTTGCCGCCGACACCCAAGATATTTGGCGCGATGGCATATCCTGCCGTGTGATCAGCCCCCATCGTGGAAGTCGCATAAGTGACCCCGATTCCCTGCGCTGCCCGGGGGTCATACGCGGGCATGGCTTGACCTTTCACCGTTGGGATTCGTCTGACTCCATAAGCCTTGCCTAACACTTCAGCTCCGGATCCAATCAATCGCCCCAAGGGAGTCCCCTGCCGGACTTCCTCCAGGAGACGAATCGCCCCCGGAGCATCGCCAAACGGAAGAATGCCCGCCTCCATGGCCACCGCGATAGTTGCCCCGATCTCAATTGTGTCGAGGCCGATATCGTCGTCGAGCCGGTCCATTTGGGCAATAGCATCGAGGTCGTCAATACCGCAGTTGGCCCCGTGGGCCCAAACGGTTTCATATTCCGGCCCTTTTGTAAGGTATTCTCCCTGAGCATCGTGATAAATTCGAGAACATCGAATCGTGCAGCCGCGATGGCAAGCGTGGGCCACCAAGCCGTGACGCTCGAGGATCACATCCCGCTGCCGTTCACCACTAATGGCGTCGGTTCCCTCGAATTGCCCTGTCGAGAAATTCCGCGTAGGATAAGCGCCTGCCTCATTGATGACATGAGCCAGCGCATTGGTCCCGTAGGCAGGCAAAGTTTCTGAAGTCAGTGGGTGTTTTCGGAGGCAATCGGCAAACTTTCGGGCCGCTGCGAGAAATCGTTCTTGATCGACCGCCTTTTGCCGGGAAGCTTCGCTGGCGTCAATCGTGATCACTTTCAGCCCTTTTGAACCCATCACCGCTCCCAACCCCCCGCGACCACAATGCCGGGTAGGGCGGCCCTCCACGTCGGTAACTGCGATGCTTGCTGCCGCCAACCCCATTTCGCCCGCCGGGCCGATGCTGATGCATGAAACCTTTTGGCCGAACTGTTGAAACTCTCCGGCGACCGTCTCGTAATTCCCCTTCCGCGCAAGGTGGGATACTTCCTCCAAACGGGCACCATCACGGCCGACAAATAGGCGGAAAAGCTTTCCCGCCGGCGCTGCACCCTCGACCACAATCGCCTTGACTCCCAGCAGTGCGAGGTCGATTCCGGCCATGCCCCCCGCGTTGCTTTCCTTGATCGTGCCCGTCAAGGGACTTTTTCCCCCGGCCGACATTCGCCCGGAACATGCTGCCGTTGTCCCCGTGAGTATCCCCGGTGCGAGGACCAGCTTATTTTCCGCGGACAAGGGGTGCGCTCGGGGAGGAACCTCCGCAGCCACCACCGCGGAAGTCAAAGCACGCCCACCGAGCTCACGCCAATCCGGCGGGATCTCCTCCGTGCGCACCGTACCCTCCGTCATGTTGACGCGATAAATAATGGCCATGATCGCACCTCCTTTTTATCCTCCTCGAACCTCTTCAGCGCCCCGAGGGACAAAAACTCCGTGGCTTGTTGATCGGTCAAACGCGGGAAAGAAATTCACCTGTTCGCGTGTCCACTTTTACTTTATCACCTGGGCTTAGGTACTCAGGCACCTGGATGACTAACCCGGTTTCTACCTTAGCTGGCTTATTCCGCGAGGTTGCTGAGCTACCGCGAACCGCAGGGGAACATTCCACAATTCGTAGCTCCACCGCCACGGGGAGTTGAATGGCCACGCAGCGGTCGTTGTAAATCAGAGCCTGGATTCCCTCAAGCTCCTCGGTTAAGTAGTCTCGTTCCGCTGCCACTTCCTCATGCGTGAGAGAATATTGATTGAAATCCACTTGGTCCAAGAAATGATAATGGGTCGGATCCGAATACATAAACTTCACGGGCCGTCGCTGAAAATCGGCTTCCTCCAACTCATCCTGCCCTTTTAAAGTGATGTCGATCTTCTGTTTCGTGATGAGATTTCGTGCCCGATACTTGTACAGGGTCGCCGCCCCCCTAGCCGATGGGCTTTGGACCGATACCGATTCGATTAGGCACGGAGTGTCTTGGTATGTTACGACCATTCCCGGTTTGATATCTTTCGCCAGCATAGTCAAACTCTGTCTCGAACTGTCCCTTAGCCTAACTTTTTCTGACTATGGTTTAGCTATTCCGCCTCTTCGACGAAAAATGGAGTTTCACAGCACGACAAGTGGGATTTTCATGCCTCTCAATAACTGACTTGGCGTATTGCTCCTAACAATAACTCACATGAGGTATTTATTCCTCGAAAAACTCGTCTCGGTACTTATCCCTCGAAAAACTCGTGTGGGTACTTATCCCTCAAAAAACTCGTGTGGGTATTTATCTTTCAAGAAACTCCCATGAGCTATTTATCCCAAAAAACTCGCATGCGGTAAATGAAGCGTTCACGGAACTGGGATCACTCCGCATTAGGCAAACGTCCCGGATTGAGGATCGATAACGATCCCGTCTGTCATTTTTGCAAGGGCCTCGAGGACTAGGAGCAACGTTCCCGGATCCAACAATTGATCCTCATCTTCCTCCTCTTCGGAACTCTTTACAACTTGTTCGAAGTGGAACACGTCGAAGCGAGCATCGAATTTAAGGAGTTCTCTGAGTTTCTCTCGAGCCTCGGGATTACATTCGTTCTCACTAATTTGCATCGCTAATTCTTTACCCTCCTCGCGGACCTCATCCCCCTCCAGATAGCAAATATCCATGGCTGCAAAATCATCGAGGGAGATTAACGTCAGTGAGACGAAACGTCCTTGCTCATCAGCCACGAGGTTCGACAAAGCAAATGCCGGATTGATCTTTTGAAGCATGCGCTGAACCTTTGCCAAAGTCGGTCGTTTCTCGGAAGCGAACATCACAAAATACGTCTCGCGCCATTGATAATCTAAATTTTGAAAAAGCGACATGGCGCGACTCCTATCGTCTACATTTTTTTTCAAGAACACGAAAAAAGACTCATCTCCGCCTGAATGACTTCATTAAAACGACCGACCCCCGAGCGAAGCATTACACCCGGTGATGATTTCGAGATTTTCGTGTTTTTCGTTCTAATATTCTTTTATATTCTCATCCAAGTATTTACACCGATTTTTCAAGGGTCCTAGCTGGCTGAAAAACGGGTTGACTCTGTGCGGTTCACCCAACCGACACGAAGTTTCTTAAAAAACTTGCCAAATAGTAAATTTGCTAGGGATTAAGATAAAGCTTTTCGGGATTGTGGCAAACTTAGGGATTCGCGACCGGCAAATTTCGGTTTGCCGCACCTTCTCTTGATGATGAGATTTCTTTTTTAATTTTTGGATGCCAGCTTTCCCGACCAGCCACAGCTTTCCCCATCAGATAATTGCTGTTACTGAGCCTTCGAACCCCTCCCATGGGGTTTGGCAGCACCCCTTCGGTTTTCTTGCGGAATAGTCAGCGGAATTTTTTGGTGGAATAGTTGCCGGAAACAGCATGGATGCGGCCGATTGACCGCACCATAGAACTTGGCATCTGCCTTAGTTTTTGCGATCCGCCTTAGCAGTCAGGATCTGCCTTCGATTCTGCGCTGGATGAAAGTCAGCCCGCTCTCGGCAATTCGCTACTCAGGTTCTGAAATTAACTCACTACTGTGGTTCTGAAACGAAAGTCACCTTTTCCGCAAAGGGGAGCATTTCCTGTTTAGCAAAACTCTTCAGAATCCTCAAATCTACTAGGCTATTCAGCTTGCTTTTTATCCCTAAATTGCGCCGTACTCTTAAAAAGCTCAATTTTTTGTAGCAGCGAAGAGTTCTTTGGCTCGCCTCACTGCGGCTTCAACTCCCGCAATGAAGGCCGCCCTTACGGCTCGTTCTTCCAGGACCTTAAGCCCTGCAATTGTCGTGCCCCCAGGACTAGTCACCTGCGATTTCAGCACAGCGGGGTGCTCGCGAGTTTCCTGCGCCATTTCCGCAGCTCCGCGCACCGTTTGGATCGCGAGAAGCTCTGCCAGAGATCGCGGCAAGCCAACGGCAACGGCGGCATCGATCAGAGCTTCAATAACCAAATACACCATCGCGGGTCCGGATCCCGACAAAGCCGTTACCGCGTCCATCTGACTTTCTTCAACACGTACACAAACTCCCAAGGGGGCGAAAAGAGCCTGCACCAAAGCGGCATCCTCAGGCTTCGCTTTGGGAGGCAAGCTATAGGCACACACCCCCTGGCACACTTTTACCGAAGTATTGGGCATCACTCGGGCAAGCCTGACCTCACCCGGAAAAAATGCTAAGAGTGAGTCGATTGGAATGCCCGCGGCGATAGAAATCCAAAAGCGTTCGCCAACAAGACTTCCTCCCAGCGTTCCGATCTGCGTGAGGACCGCCGTCATTTGTGCCGGCTTGACCGCAACAACGATAACGTCCGCGGCTTCCACGACTTCCAAATTGTTCGTCTTACATTCTCCCCCCGTTAATTGGGAGAATCGAACCCGAGCTTCAGCACTGACATCGCTAGCCGTTATCTGGTCAGGTTGCAAAACTCCTCCACGAAGCCAGCCGCAAGCCAACGCTGTGGCCATCTGGCCTGCCCCGATGAAACCGACTTTGCCTTGAAATTTGTTTTGGGTATTCATGAGTCAAACTACGCTGAACCTAGCCTCGGCCTGGTCTCTCGGCAACGCATAAATCGTAAGCCCGCTATGAGGGATTTGCGGGTTGAGGACATCGCGTCTGATTCACCTATTAGGTTCCAAGGTCAAAGGGGACACACGACACGGTGCACGCCGTGACCTCTCACCCGCGTTTATACTTCGGGAAACACCTGGGCACCTAAGTCCCATCGCGCAACTGATCCGTGTACCCATAAGCTTGCATCATGCGTTTTAGGATCATGCGCTTTAAACGCCCATCATCCGGAAGATCCATCCCGGGGATCGCACAATTCAAAAAGAACAAATACCGCGGCTTGCCGAGGCTCCCTTTCGGACTGGAAACTGCCTAAGGCCGATCGGTTGATCAATCGGGTTTGGCCCAGGAATAAGGCGGTCTTTCCCAAGCAAGATGACTTCGACAGCGATTTATCACTCTTTGAGACCGCGGGTATCAAACTCCCATTTTTCGGCCGTCCTCATCATCTGATCCCAAGTCACCTCAGCGCGGCGGTAAGCGGCGGTCCGGCCCAAAATTGTCATCAAATTGCTCCGCACACTGGGCACAACCGTGGGATTGGAATAGTCACCACGCGTGATGCTCTCGTAGAAAGTTGCTATGTTAGCTTCCGCTCCTGTCGTGTAAAGATTACCTACGGGTCCCCCCGGGAAAGGTTTTTTGCCTTGAATGCTCACGGAACCGAAATAGTGAGTATCGATTGTACCATCGGGCCCAAACATTCGGCAGCCGATGTCGTCATAACCGGCTCCGTATTGTTTGGAGCTGAAAATTACGGGCACATCGTTCGGAAAATAAAACACCACGGCGAAGTGGTCAAAGCATGTATTTGGTTCCGGTCGAACCTTCCGGCCACCAGTGCCATAAGCTTTCAGCGGATGAGCATCCAAGATCCATGTGGCCACATCAAGCGCATGGATATTCTGCTCAGTGATCACATCGCCGGAAAGCACCCGGCTAATCCCCCAGCAGCGGAGCTGAAGCTCCTTATTGGTAGGGTCTTTTGCCAAGATTTGCTCTGCTGCCCAGGTGGCTCCGCAGTAATATACGGCTTCCCCGCTCGCGATCGGGCCGATATCCCCCGCGTGAACCCTTCGCACCGCCTCCTGGTAAAGGGGGTTCGCCCTAGTCTGAAAATCTACGAGGAAGCAGAGCTTGTTTTCGGAGGCTTTTTTCCCAGCGGCGGCAATGGTCAGACAGCCGGGGACATCGACAGCCACCGGTTTAGCAAGAAACACATGGCAGCCTGCATCCACGCCGGCTTGCGCTTGCTCGGGGTGGAAATAGGACGGAGTTTCGATAACCACCGCATCCGGCTTCTTGGTTTCGAGCAACCTGTGGTGACCTTTTAGGCCTGCGAACCGATTTTCCGCCGGCACACCAAACTTGTCCCCCAGAGCATCCACGCGGTCTTGAAAATAGTCGGTAGCCGCCACTATTTGATACCCACCGTGCTTGGAGAAAAGATCGGCAATCCATCGACCGCGGCCCCCACACCCAATCATACCGAGCGTCACCTTTTCATTCGCGGCATAGCTACGCACCACACCGCTCGGCATGACCATTAACCCCAAGGCGACCGAACCGGCCAAGAATCCGCGACGATCGAATCCGGCTTCCGCCGTCGGAGGTGTGGTTGACTCATTTTGTACCTCGTGGGACTGAATCGGGGTATTTGTCGGCTGAGAAATCCCGACCCCGAACCGCTCGCGAATCCCAGACATAAGCTTCTCCTTTTTCACGTCGATCCCCGCTATCCGAATTGAAGTTTGGGAACGCTTCAGCCTGCTACGCAACACCTAATCAGCTTGCCCGCTCTTTGGGTCAGCAGGCAGTTGACCCCTGCGTGATTTGGCGGATTGCCGCCTCGGCAGCGTCGAGGAACGCATATCCTCAAAGAGCTTGATGAAATCTCCTCAAATCGAAGGGTTTTAACAGGGGCGTTTGAAGCGAACACCCGCTGGTAACTTGACCCCTGCAATACAACATCATACTTCGGCAACGCTCGGATGCCACGCGGAGCGTGAAAGTTTCTCAAGTGTCGGGCGATGACCTATCGAACGCTTGAGTTACGCCACTTCTAAAGATATTGAATCGAGAGGATAGAAACTTTATGCGGAGGATAGCTCATGGGGTACACTCCCACCGGACTTTCGTACCCTCATGCTGGAAAAGCGATCTTTCCGCACCCACTGTCTTGCGAAAATTGTCGAAGAATCTTTCAGCAAGGATGTTTCGAGGCTTTACTGCGACGAGTTCACGTCTCGACTCTTACGTCGTTGACTTAAAAGCCAGCCACGGAGTTCCGGCTCGCAATATGCCCGACTCCAAACATTGTGCCCGACTCCATGATATTCCGTATAGCGGGGTTGCGCGCCGGCATCTTGGAGAGCCTTTATGGCTTTGCGGGAAAGCTCCGGCGATACAACCCGATCATCAGCACCGTGAAAAATCCACAGGGGGATGTGGGCAATCTCTTTCGCCCGGGACACATCCATCCCACCGCAAATCGGCACGCCCGCCGCAAACCAGTCGGGTTTGCGGAGCAGTAAATCGAAAGTTCCAAATCCCCCCATGGAAAGGCCCGTGACATACCACCGCGAACGGTCGAGATTGAATTCGCCGGCTAACTGCTCAAGAAGTTCAATCGTCAACTGCATCGGTTTGGTGGGGGCACCCGGCTCGCGGGAGGTGGGTCTCCCCCCCACGAGAAATGGAACCCAGGAATCCCCCGCGGGGCATTGGGGAGCCACGAGGAAGCACGGGTCTTGCGGGTCAAGAGCAAGCTGCAACACCTCGGAATGGTGAAGCTGGGCTTCGTTATCGCTTCCGCGCTCTCCAGCCCCATGCAGAAAAAGGATGAGTGGGTATTGCCGGGCCGCATCGTACCCTTTCGGCACCAACACTTGATATGGCAGCTCATCACCGTAGGCATTCCGATAAACCCGTTTCACCAGTTGTATTTCCTTGGGCGAATCTTCAGACGAAGATAACCCATTACCCGGCAAAAAAGCTGTTGAAACCAGTAACATCAACGATCCCGAAAGCGTAACCCAGTGCACGACCGGTCTCCTTGCTGCTGGCTGAGACTCAAGTCTTTTGATTTTGATCGACCTCACTTCAAATCAACACATATCGCCTCAATAGTACGCGTGTTACGTCGGCATGACCCTACACACTGAGCCATGCCTAAAATGCCTTGCTCCCGCTTAATTCTTGAAGTTTCCCGGTTTTCAAACTCGGTCTTCCGAAGTTGCTACCTGTGCCTTTGATCACCAGGGACTCCTTTCAAGTTTGCATGCCGTTTGGGGAAAAGCAGATTTTTCGCTTTCAAGCAAACTCCAATAAAGTAGGCGCGCTTCAAGAAAGGAATTCTAGCATTGATCGGCTCAATGCTGCCCCCAATTAAACTCAGCGATCTTGGGGCGTCAAGCAGAATCCGCCACTTTACGCAGATCGAATTGCGAGAGGGACTTTCTTGCTCGGATGCCTTCCTCCCCGAAGGCGCAACCAAGAACTCAACAACTGACGCGATTTCCCGCGGAGCAATCGCCGTGCGCTTTCGAAGGTTCACCCGGGCAACACAGCGGTATTTCAATTCTCGGAAGTCGGTGTAAGCGACACGGCGGAGGTTGGCAGGCGAGAAACATCTTTTCCGAGCAGGGTTGATGCATAAGCAGATTCAGAATTCCAAGAGCTCGTCAGCTCCGTCATCAACACCTCGATAACACCTGGGTACTGAAGACGAGCGTTAATGCGTTCACGGACCAATCTTTTTAGCTGGGTTAAGCTGGGATCTTCGAAGTCCAGGGAGCGAGCCTGCCGTAAAACCTCTTCCACATCTTGCCGAATTCGTGTTTTCCATGCCGTCAGTTGCCAACGCGAATGCCCTCGCCATCGCGGATCCAAGACGAGATGAACTTGAAACTGGCACCGGCGGATCGCTCCGGCGTCGTTAGGCTGTGCTTCGAAAACGAATTTGCCTAACGTGAGTTCGTCGCTTCCGTGCGCATCGATTGACCGCCAAGTGAGATAGCCGGCAAGGACCACGCCTTGGAGCACGGCCCAAATGCTGAGTCCCCACAGTATCCCTGTAATCCATCGGGACGGGGCAGCCGAAGGCTCGGAAGGCGATGGTTGGGTAGTAGCTACCGACTCCTCCGCCCCACCCGAATCGGGTCTTTTTTCGGAGGCGAGTCCGCTCATAGTCTTTTCAATAAACAGCGAAATTTCCAAATTTATTTGGGGCGCAAGTTCCTCAAATTAAACGTAGCTTATCGCGAAGGCACGGGCCAAAAACCGCGGCCGGGGGAGTGCCCGAGCTCATCACCAGATTTGTTTTCTAACGGTTTCTTTTTTTTCGAGCGTTCGGTTCGAAAGTTGTTTAGAGAGTGGCACAGATGGATCGGCAGCCACTTGCCGTTTAGAGGCGGAACTCCCATCGAAGGGCGCTTGCGAAGTTTCGGCCGATGATGGCTGAGTCAGAAAAGCCGATCCGCGGGGAGCCAGAAGGAGCTTTTGAGGTGAGGAGGGAACGCAACAGAAAGTCTATTTAGGTGACGACAGCACTAGCTCTTTCTGCGGATTCCGTGAAGGAGAATCTGCGGATTCCGTGAAGGAGTACTTTTATCTCAGCTTTATCATATGTGCGGAAAGAGTAATCCAGTGTGCGGCTGAACACGAGGCGGATATCTTGGGAGGTGATTTCTTCCAGGTTCAAAAGAGTGTCTGTTTGCAGTTTGTAGCGGTTTTTGCTTAGAACGATTTGTCGGTCATTCCCGACGACAAAAAACGGTCGCTACCAACAAACTCTTCTGTCTTGGTTAACAAACACGACTATCGTTGTCAAATTTTGCGATTTTTTTGGCAAGGAGTGGGGCCGTTTGGAACGCAGGGCGGTCCGAAAAAAACAAGTTATAGTCTTAAAGCCGGCGGGAAAAGTTTTAAAGGTAGTGGACAAAAAATAAAATAGGTGAGGAAAAAATTGGCAATAAAAAAATATGGGGCCTCTGAGTGTCACCCCCGCGGTGACTTTTCCGGATGGTTTAGGGCATCTCCCCATCCGGCCCAAACCCTTCTCAGAGGCCCCTCGGGCCAGTCGCTCGTACTTTTAAGTTAGAAGGAAGGCGTGGATTTCCTCAGACAAATTTACATGAATCTTTAAGTTTGCGTGATTCCAGCTTGGCTGCTTGATCATCCAGCAACTTGTGTGCCGAATCATAACCGCTGAATCATTGATAAACGTTTAATCCTAAGCTATTGTCTTTGATCATCTTACGTCAATGAACTCCCAGGAAGTGTTGGACATTTCGTCCCGGGTTACCCGCAGAATTGCGGTGCAATGTTGCATTTCGCTCCATCGGTCAGAACAAGTTCGCGGAGTACGCTTTCGGCCGGCTCGGTGACTGCTTGATATGACGCAGTCACTCATACATTCAATTCACTAATCTCGGCAGCAATTTTTTCCCCTCTAAGATGTCATACATTTTCGTGAAAAGTTGCCTATCTTGCTGGTAAATGGTCGAATTCTGATCGAAGTGCAAAAAAGCCCATGAACTATGAACGCGAAAGAATTGAGCGTAGATACTGAACTTTTGCAACATTTGGAGTTTTCATGACGAGATTATTCGGCGGTTTGGTGTAGATCTATGCGAAAATCGGGTACAGGTTTTCCATTCTTGCTCCACGGAAAATTAGCTCGATAAAGTGGCATCTTCATAGGGCAAGATTACGTCTTTGGCGCCGAACTCGCCGTCGATTTCTTGTTCTTATCTTTCTTGTTCATATTTGAGTGCCCACATTTCTGGGAGCCAGTGCCGAAAACGACTTTCTCATTTCATGATTTTTGCCGCCCTCAATTCATCGTTTTTTCCCACCTTGCAGCCTCAACTTCGGTTTTCCCTTTTTATCGGGGATAGTCTACGTTGGCCCAAACCAGCTGATTCTCGATATAGTCGTCTCCTAGTCTTCCTTCAACACATGAGGATTTTCGCGTTTCGGATCACTTTATCAGCGGTTTTTGCAAGGCCCATTTCGAGAATTAAAGTTTGCCTTTTTTTGACTCGCTATCGACAAAGAGGTGAATTCGCGGGTCGATCCGCCGCACAAAAACTCTTTGGCATTGCCACGGTGCCGGGTTTTAGTACAAGTGAAGTTATTGGCCCGGAAGTGCTGGGGCAAAGCTTCGCCCAATGAACGCATTTACCTTAAGCAGGATACCCAACCGCGTAACCAGGAAACTTTTTAATGGAATAAATCTTTTTAATGATGCAATAAATTTTGTTAGTGGAATAAATCTATGGATCAATTTCAGCTTGACCAGTGGCACATGGATCGCGCTTTGGGACTGGCCGTTCGTGGGCAGGGTGCGGTTGAACCCAATCCGATGGTAGGTTGTATCGTGGCACGCGGTGCGGAGCTTATCGCCGAGGGATACCATCGTTATTTTGGCGGACCTCATGCCGAGGTTGAAGCCCTACAAATGGCAGGACCACGGGCCAAGGGAGCGACGCTCTATGTGACGCTTGAGCCGTGTTGTCACTGGGGAAAAACCCCCCCGTGTACTGAGGCGATCATTGCCGCGGGAATCCGCCGGGTAGTGCTCGCCTGCGTGGACCCCTTTCCGGAGGTCGCTGGCCAAGGCATTAACCAACTCCGTTCGGCGGGAATTGAAGTTGTTGTCGGAGTTCGAGAGCGCGAAGCAAGGAAGCTGTTAGCGCCTTATCTAAAGTGGGTAACCCTCGGGCGACCCTGGATCCTGGCGAAATGGGCGATGACCTTGGACGGCAAGTTGGCCACGATCAAGCGATCTAGCCGCTGGATTAGCTCGTCGCAATCGAGGGAAATCGTGCATCGCCTTCGGGGCCGCGTGGATGCCATCTTGATCGGCCGCCAGAGCGCGGAATACGATGATCCACTCCTTCTTGCTGAACCGCCCGGTCCTCGAACTGCAGTGCGAGTTGTGTTGGCCTCCCGGGGAGAGCTTTCGCTCGAAAGTCGGCTTGTGCAAAGTGTCCATAAAGCTCCGGTTTGGGTGGCCGTCTCTGAGGAGGCACGCGATGAGCAGCTCCGCCGCTTGGAGCAAGCGGGTTGTGTCGTGCTGTGTTGTGCCGGCCAGTCTTTCCACGAGCGACTTTCCTGGCTTTTGAACGAGCTGGGTAGGCGGCAATTCACAAATGTTCTTGTGGAGGGGGGGGCTCGCGTTTTTGGGACTTTTTTTGACCTGCAAGAAGTGGATGAAGTCCACGTGTTTGTCGCGCCGAAACTTTTCGGAGGCGAAAGCGCCCTCTCACCCATCGCGGGTGTTGGCGTTCATCACCCAGTCGAAGCCTTCATGCTCGAAGCACCCGAAATAAGGATCATAGGTGAAGATGTGTATATCCAGGGCCATATCAGATACAAGGGGGAGCGGACTTTTGGCCCCGGGTTGGGCCGGCGGACGACGTCATGAGGGCGGGGAAGGTGCGCACATAATTTATCCCCAAATGATACGAAGGCGGAAATCGGTCGTTCCTCAGAGATACGCGCGTTCGAGCATAATTTCAATTCGCTTTTAGCTCCGTTTTTGGTGGGTAGGGGAAAGCTTTCAGGCGGGTAAGGGAAAGCCCAATTACGTGATGCATTGCCCTGCGACCACAAAAAGAGTCTTTTCGGCCGTAAGCGAAATAAGATCTAATTGGACCAGTGGCCCGCTAGCGACCATTACCTCGCGGCGTGGGGGCCGGGCCATAGGGCACGGGGATATATTGCACGGACGCTTGGCCGCGCACAGGCTGCGGGAAAAGCTCCATAAGTTCGTAAAATTCGCGCGGCATTTTTTCGCACACGGGTAATCCCATCTCCTTAGCCTCCGCGAAGCTGATCGGATGGTCATGCGTCCATGTCCCTTGGGTCAGCTTCTCGGCAATTTGCTGAGCACGGTCGTGGGGAATGCTCTCGGGCAATAATTCCAACACCTCGCGGCGAATTTGCTCCAGCGCCTTTTCGGCGATATCGGCGAGAATTAACGTGCGGTCGTCCACCTCGTTGATGTTCTTTTGGCGGACAACACGAACTAAAGAAGCGGCGGGGTATTCGCCCAATTGCGGGTCTACAGGGCCCAACACTGCATGAGGATCCATCACAATCTCGTCGGCGGCCAATGCGATCAAAGTGCCGCCCGACATCGCATAGTGGGGCACGAAAACCGTCACCTTGCCTTCGTGCGCTTTCAATGCCCTTGCGATTTGAAGGCTGGCCAATACTAGCCCGCCGGGCGTATGTAACACAAGATCAATGGGGAGTCCCGGGTCCGTCATTTGAATGGCTCGGATCACCTCCTCGGCATCATTGATGTCGATGTAACGCATTACGGGAAAGCCGAGCAAGCTCATCGTCTCTTGACGATGAATCAACACGATGACCCGGTGATTACGCTCCCGCTCGATCCGGCGAATCAATCTCATGCGGCCCGCCTCGAGCAATTTCTGTCGAACGATGGGTTGCAGAAGGCTCAAGATGAGGAAGAGCCAAAAAATATCGCCGATGCCACCCATGGCACCTCCATCTCGCAAATTGAGGATGAATTGTGGGGTGCTACACTTTAGCTTTATGCGGGCTTACATACCTTACTCGGCGGAACCTCGGGTACCCGGACTTACCGGTTCCAGACGGATTTGATCCACGGACAAACTCCCGGTACCGCCCAAAAGCCCAATACGTACGATGGCTTCTCGCACCTGAATCGGAAGCGGAATAATGGCCATCCTTTGCTGCCAAGGGAACGATCCGAGCCACGGACCAAAGAAGTACTCGCCGATTTGCTCTCGGCTCTCATCGTAAAATAGGATTACGAAGCCGGGGCTCTCCTGCGCGGTGCGGCCAGCTCGAAGGTTCTCTCCACGTACCCACAACGAAACCTTGATGCGGCGCACCGCACGGCCATCCATCGGTAGCCCCTGAAGAGCCTGAGAAAACCGCCCGGGTTCCTCGTTCTGAAAGCGAACAAAACGTTGGCCGCTCGGCGCCGTTTCCGAGGTCATCACGGTAAGTTGGCGTTGATAATGCCAACCCACGGGCTCGTCCTTTCCCTCGAGTAATTCCTCAAAATCACCATTCCGAATTTCCGGCCGCCGCGGATTCGGTTGAATCTGCCTTCGCTTTTCCGCCTCGCCGGTCATCGGCACAAACAGGGTCGGAAGAAGGGCTTCACGCTCCAACTGGCCATCGCGCTTTCGAAAAAGATAAAGGATTTGTTGGTAGCGTTCCCCGACGGGAATAACCATCCGCCCCCCCTCGGCCAACTGTTGAATCAACGGGTCCGGAACGCTCTCCGGAGAGCAAGTGACAATGATCTTATCGAATGGGGCGCGTTCTGGCCATCCAAGAAACCCGTCACCCGCCTTCACAAAAACATTCCCATATCCAAGTCTTTTGAGCGTTTGAGCGGCCCGTCGGGCCAAGGGTTCCACGATTTCAATCGTGTATACCTCTTGAACCAGCGGACTCAAGACGGCTGCCTGGTACCCGCTGCCAGTTCCGATTTCCAGAACCTTGTCGTCCGGCTGAGGGTCGAGGGCTTCGGTCATGTACGCCACCACAAAGGGCGGCGATATCGTTTGCCCAAAACCAATGGGCAAAGCCATATCAAGGTAAGCCAAATGACGCTGGTCAGGCGGCACGAATTCATGCCGCGGTGTCCGCCGCATCGCCTCGATGACGCGAGGGTTCTTTATTCCCAAACCGATCACAGCCTCGGTCACCATGGCCTCGCGAGCTGCCTCGAACCAGCGAGGGTTTTGAGGCCGAACGGTTTGCTGCGTTATCACACAAATCAGGAGGCTCAGCAGACCGCATGCCGGACCGAAAAGCCGGAAATGCCCTAGTTCCCTCAATGCGGCATTTATGGTAGCTGCGTGCTGCGACCGACTAACTTTGAAGAGCTCTGTTTTCATCCACCGGCCCCCCAAGTCCCGTAGAAAAACGAAATACTCATGACCGCCCGAGTTCTGCCCTGCAAAGTCAGCCTTTACGCCAAAGGAAAGCGAATCTAGTCTTGCGATACATCGTTTTTTTCAGATGTCGTTTGCCTGGTGGGCGGATGATTTGGTGTAAGTAACGTTTCGGTCAGGCAGGACTAATCTATCGTGAAGAAAAACCTTGCCGACCTGCAAAGAGCGTGAAATTCTCGAGCGGTTGGTGAAATAAAACCAACCCGGCAGGCTAAAGCGCCTCCCCCAACACCGTGCACATCGGCGTCCAGTGGCAGTTCACTCCGTAAGAAGCATGCACCAAACATAAAAATTGCCAGCCGAAGCTTCTTATAGTGTAACGGCGCACTAGTCCAATAATGCTAATAACAGTTTATCTGCAAAAGCGAAGCGGTCCAAGGTAATGGCCGCAAAACCTTGGAAAATCCCCGGTAGCCGAGAGACAAATTCGCGTTTATTTCCTATTAGAACAACACAGTGTGGTGTTTTTTGGATCTACGCGAAAGCTCGGCCGCGTCGGCGAAACCCGTGGCTGCCGCAGCCGGCTTGTGCTCGGAGCACTCCATTGCCGCTGGGCCGTACCGCTTTGCCGCCGGACGGCGGGGCCTGAAGCCGCACTATCCTAGGGCTTCCGCACTCAGGGGTTGGCATAATCCCGCCCATACACGGTAACCTCGCCGATGCCAGCCGTCGCTGTTTCGGGCCTTCCTCGCCCAGCGGTTCTGGTAGTCGTAAGCGTACTCCAAAACCTTCTCCGCCGCCGCGGCGTGTTGTGAAGCACGGCGTGTATGACCTACTTGGCTTTTGCGGCATCGGGAACGTATTCGTCAACCGGATATCCAACGAACATGGGGATCACCATTCCCACATAAACGGCAAGACAGCCCAAGTGAAGCACTCTCCAAAAGCCATCAACCGTCAGTAGAATCAAGGCAATCACAATTCCAGTCAGGAACGTGCCCCCAAAAATGGCTTGGCTCAGCACCGGGCCAAAACTAAAGAGGCAGCCATTCATGTCCACGGCAAGTGCTTCGATCGAGAACAACACAAGAACGCAGGCGGTGAACTTTCGTAGGAGGGGCATGGCCGGGCCGTTCATCGGCTTCCAGGCTCCTGTTCAAATGTTGCCGCTCCCGTCCAGAAGTTGATTACGGACGCTTTCCCCCCTGAGTGTCCGCAAGAAACCCGCAGCAGACACGTTTCGTTTCCCCATCTAAGCGCCCTCGTTGCTGGAGCACGTGATCAGGTGCATTTCGGCGATGCCACATTTCGCGTATGAACCAGGCACAATGAACTCGCCCTCACTGCCGGGTTGGGAGATTCCGGCCAAAGTGCCGCCACGGTCGCCATGTCCGATGTAGGCGGGCTTGTAGATGTCCTCGGCCTGTTGGTCTCCCAGCATTGCGGTACTGTCCTCGGCCTATAAATTTCCCCACTTTCAAGCTTTCGCATTCCCATTAGTAGCAAAGGCCTCTCCTGGAGCCGATCAACGCCTGTTCGAGGAACTCCAGGTGTACGTAAAAATGTCATTGTAGCGCCTGTTGGGCACGGCGAATCTCCGGTTCTCGGTCAGTTCGTATTTGCGATTGCCGGCAGTCCTTGGTCATCAGCGTTTTGTAGCCATGGCTTATACTAGTTTGCGGACAGCTTGATCTCCTTCGCCAATTCCTCCACCGTGTTTTCGCGTCCGGCGGTTGCTGGCGCGGGGAATTCCTTCTGGCGATCTACGAAGCGTTTGACACCGGACAGATCGATAATAATGACCGTGCTGCCCGCACAAAGAATACCGATTAGCCCTCGTTGGTTGTAACGTGGCCCGTGGTGGCACGCAGACCCTTGTGCACGAAATTTCTTGGGCGCCACTACCCGCGGTGCCGCGTCAGATCACCAGCTTGCGCGCCGCATCAAGGACACCGTGCACCAGGTAAAACCCGAGGAATTGGTTGTTGGGGAGATGGACTCGGGGTATTTCCTCGAGAACCCCAAGTCGATGGTGGTGAGATTTGCCCGAGTCGCGCGGCAATTTGGTCGAGAATCTGTTGCTCCAGGAGGAGGTCCCGGCCTAGGGGAATCCAGCCCGGTTCTACCGGGGCGGAGCCGGACGGCGGTCCCACTCGCGTCAAAGACGTATCATTGCGGAAGCTTGCCGGGGCCATCCCGCAGCTTTGGCCTACGTCCTCTAGTTCTTTGAATATGGTAAGCTCGACACGAAAACTGTGTGCCTGGGGAATGACGCGAGCCACAGCCCGCCGCCTAACCGATTGCAAAGTGGCGTAAAGCCGCTCGCCCGGCCCGACGGAGTCCTGCCGCCAGGGTTCGAAGATGGTCGCCCCCACCTGCGGGAAGGTATCTATTCGACCCTCAGTAACTAGATTCTCGAGAACTCGCACCGGTTCTTCACGCTCAACAACAAAGTAGTCGTCCAGGACGTCGGCCACGACCTCCCAGGTTGTAAAAGGATCCCGGCTTTGAACCGTGACGCTACTCGGCGGATAGGCTTCGACATCAAAAACCGGAACATCTCGTACCCCACCCCCGAGCTGGCAACCTGTTAGCGCAGTAAGCAGCGGTAGCAGAAGCCATCTCCAACACGCTCCCTCGATTTTCGTCCGCGCAAGCGATGGCCCGATTAGAGCCGCCAGCAAGCCCGGCGGTATCTTTTGAGAGAACCGAAACAAATTGAAAACTAGGTGTTGGCAACCCATGAACACTTGCGGGTCACTTTTGCAGAGGAATTGCCTTTTTAGATCGGTGTGCAATCTGACAGGAGTTGCAATTCAGATTTGGATCGCCGCTTGGTCGTTTCTTCGTCGTTTGAGTGATACTCAGGACTAGATGCTGGCTTAGGAAGCTACGACTTTTTTCGCCGACGATATCGCACAGTTTACCGGGCTTCAGTGAAAAGACATGGAACGAGAATTTGTTCGCTGCCTCAGAAATTCCGAGCTGTGACCAGGCGGCAAGTATCCAAATACTAGGAAGCCTGGACAAGGCCGCGTTTTGCTAGATTGAATTCCAACAATACCCAACGACCGAGCGTTGCTTTAACAGCATTAAATCTATCGATTTGGAAATGTAATGCTGGCTTAGAGTTCAGCTATAGGGGACGGGCGTTAGTCTTGCACTTTTGACCTCTCTATGAGATTATTAGTAAAGCGATCATTTACTTGATCATTAATCGGAGAAGCGAACGAGGTGTGAGGTTTTAGTGCGGACAAAAAGTAATAACAGGGTGAAATATGGAATAAGGTTTTAGGCACCTCTGCCGGGCGGGGGATTTGTCGCCTAAAATAGGTCGCAAGACGGCTTAGTTGGCAAAGTTTTGGAACGTTGAGTCTCTTCGGTGATTCACGAATGACAAGGACTGCGTTCTTAATCAGACGAGTCACATTTTAATCCGGAGGCTTGCAGAAAGTAGAGTAACCTGCTGCAATTGGTGATTGTTAGCGCGACAAGGTGATCCCCCTACTGAGATTGGCTCAGCCGCGAAAGCGAAATGCCGGTGACAAACAGGACTTCTGAGTGCAAACCTCTCGTTGAGCTTCCGGAGTACGCTCCCAGCGAAACGAGTCGCGTTGTGGTAATCTGCAAGAATCCCATTGCGGGGCGAAGACCGGCCGCCAAACCCGCCGAAAAATTGTCCGAATGTTTAGCACATTTTAAGCTGGTGCCAAGGGAATTCGGAAATTTGAAAGAGGCTACGGATTTTGCCAGCGAGTGTGTTGGCCGCGGTGAGCTCCGGGCCGTGGTGGGAATCGGCGGTGACGGCACCGCTTCCGCTATCGTCAATAACACGCCTCCGGGGACGCCACTGGCCATTTTCCCTGCCGGTACCGCAAATCTGCTTGCCCGCCAATTCCATTATCCGAGAAAACCATCGGCCTTTGCCGCAATGTTGGCACGCGGTCGTTGTGCTCGGATAGACGCCGGCAAAGTAGATGATCGTCTGTTTCTAAACATGCTCAGTTGTGGGCTAGACGCCGTGGTCACGCGGCGGGTCCACGAATTGCGGCACAGCAATCCTTCGAAGGGGCACATCAATTACCGAACGTATCTTCGTCCCCTCGTCGAGGCACTGAAAACTTACTCGTTCCCTCCTGTTCGAATTGCGTTTTGTCCGGATTGCCAAGAGGATAATTCTGGGCAAAGCAATCGGTTAGCTTGTGGTGAGAAATCGCCGCGGATCCAGCCCGAAAAAGGAATATCGAACGGCTTAGGTCCGTATTGCCGAGGCACTCAGGAAATAGAAACCAGCAGGAAGGCCCCCGCGGAGAATCCCCCCTCAGCCGGATCAAGTTGTGCAGATCAAATTCCACCCGATGACCACGGAGGTAATCCGAATAGCGAGTTCTCCGCTTCCTCTCACGGTTTGGTACACGATACTGCTGCTTGCCGGGAGCTAGTGGAAGTTTCTGTCCGGTGGGGTTTTATTTTCAATCTGAAAAAATATGCCTGGGGACTTCCGCTTGCCCCCACGGCGGTAGTCGACGATGGATGGTTTGAGTTTTGTGGTTTCCAAAAAAGCTCGATTTGGAGTGCCCTTAACTATGTTTTGACGGCACAATTGGGGGGGATTCATCGCTTCCTGCCCAGTTGTGTTTACCTCCGGGCTAGATGGTTTCGACTAAGCGCCGAAGAGCCGGTGGAATATCAAGTGGATGGAGACCCGGGCGGGTTTCTGCCGGTGGAGGTTGAGGTCGTGCCGCGGCGGGTTACGCTTATCGTTCCGTGAGGAATGACTCCGTAAGTTGGTGTAAGTTGGTCGCGATTCTCCGTGAAACCGCAAGTCCGTTAGGTCGACGAGTTTTTGCTGCCGGTTGCAGGCCGAGGATGCTTGCCAAGAGCGTCGAGCCGCCGGATCGCAGATGGACGCATCAAGGCCGCTTTCCCCCGGAAACCTTGAGCCAGAACGCTTAAGCGATGTGTTTGTGATCTTGCGATCTGTTTCTGAAGTAGGTTCCAGGCTTTAGTAGGAAGCCTTGCATGAGCCAAACGGGATCGGAAGTCCCCGAAAATCCGGTGAAAATCGGTCCCTGGTACTGTGGGCGAGGTGCCCCCTTATTGGTGATCGCGGGGCCGTGCGTTATTGAAAGCGAAACGCTTTGTTTGGAAGTCGCGGCTGAGCTGCGCTCGTTGAGCGAACGGCTGTCGTTGCAAGTTGTCTTCAAAGCATCCTTCGACAAAGCTAACCGCACGTCTTTGAGTTCCTTCCGCGGCTTGGGAATGAAGAAAGGGTTACAGATTTTGGAACGGGTTGCTCGGGAGACACAACTTCCGGTGACCACGGATATTCATTTACCGGAGCAAGCAGCACCTGCCGCGGAGGTTTGCGAGTTACTCCAAATCCCCGCATTTCTGTGCCGTCAAACGGACTTGCTATTAGCGGCTGCGGCGACGGGGCGAGCCGTCCATGTGAAAAAAGGTCAGTTTCTCAGCCCCCAAGATATGCGCTACGTCGTAGAAAAATTATTGGTAGGCGGTTGTCGGCGCATTTTGCTGGGCGAGAGAGGGACCTTTTTCGGCTATGGCCAATTGGTCAACGACTTTCGAGCCGTCCCCCAGATGAAAGCTTTCGGCATACCTATAATTTTCGACGCCACCCACAGCGTCCAACAGCCAGGGGGGCTTGGAGGGATGAGCGGGGGAAATCGTGCGATGGTCGAGCCCTTGGCTCGTGCGGCTCTGGCAGTGGGTGTTGATGGGCTTTTTTTTGAAACGCACCCCGAGCCGGAAAAGAGTTTGAGCGATGGTCCCAATATGGTTCCGTTGAGGGAGCTGGCAGGCCTCCTTTCGCGCTTGCTGCGAATTCGCGCCGTGGTGGAACAACTTGGGTGAGAGTGCGAAATTGCAAATCAGCTGATTGTCCAGCGATTGTCGCCGGCAACTTGGCCCCAGGTCTTATAACGATAACATCCCTTCAGGCCTTGTAACGAAATCGTTATTTGGCTTTGCACCGAGGTCATTAATCCGTGGATTCCTTTCTCTACATTGAAATTAAGAGAGATTTGAAACTTGTGGAATAAGGAGAGATTTGAAACTTGGAATTTGAGGATTAGTAATGCTTCACCGACAAGATGAATGGGTTGTTCCGAGTTGTACCGCCCGTAGGTGGGGGCCCTCTTCCTGTACCGTGACGTTGATCACTCTGGGGTGCTTGATCGCAGTTATCCCCTTATTTCAGGCCGGCTGTGTGAATCGACACGATGCAACTGCGCAGGCCACCGCCGCCGCTGACCGGAACATCGAACGGGCCCGACGCGACGAGGCACTCGAGTATGCGCTGAATACCCTTAAAGATTTAGAGGAATATGACGCCCCGGAGATGTTCGGTCAGGTCATCGACCGGCTCGATCAATGGATTCACGATCAGCAGCCCTTGCCGGATTGGAAAGTCGATCCGCTTGTCGACACTTTGCCCTCTGACTGCAAAAAGCTCCTGGAGACCTTAGCCCTAGACCGATTGTCCTTTGACGATAGTGACCAAGTACGGCTGCGCGAGGTCGTTTGGCTTCGGAATATCGCTTACTGGGCTCGGGGTGAAGCGGTTGATCCTTTGGGGCAGGCGGAAGCGCTGTTTGATTGGGTGGTTCGAAACATCCAGTTGGAGCCTTCGCCGCCTGTTTTGCCTGGAAGTGGGGTTCATCGGGTTCTCCATTGGCCATGGGAGGTACTCCTTTTTGGACGCGGGGCACCTACGGATCGGGCCTGGGTTTACATCTTGCTTCTGCGGCAACTTGGAATCGATGGGGTCATGGTCGGGATAAGCCGGCGGGAAGCGCTCGGGGGGCAACGGGTCGATGTTTGGGCCGTCGGAGTTCTGGTGGATAATGAGCTTTATATGTTCGAGCCCACCTTGGGCTTGCCCATCCCCGGCCTGGAAGGACCCCAGTGGGATCCGAACCGTGGTCTGCGCATTAGGCCGGCGACTCTCCGGCAATTAGCCGAAAATGATGGGCTTCTGCGTCAACTCGATCTGCCCGAGCTTCAATACCCGGTTCGGGCAGCAGAGTTGCAAAAGGTGGTTTTGATGCTTGAAGCCTCGCCGGCTTATCTGTCCCAAAAAATGCGTCTCCTCGAAGCACGAATCGCGGGCAGATTTCCGATCGTGTTGACTACCTCGCCTTCCGAAACCAAGGCAAGACTCCAGGGCTTGTCCCACGTTGAGCAGGTAATCCTTTGGCCGCTACCTTATCACACGGTGCTTAATGCACTGGCGCTTGGCGAAGCGCGACAACAATGGCTGCTTGTTCACTTGGCACCGTTTACCATGGGGCGGAGTTTTGGCTCGCCCCTTTGGAAAGGCCGGCAGTACCACTTTCGTGGAATATTTACCGGTGACGCGAGTGCGAATGTTTATTACCAGGAGGCCCGCGCGCCGGACCGGCTGCTCGACGATCAGCAGACTGATCCCAACCTAGCGGCGATCTTAAAAACCGTGAAGCTGCATGCAAGCTATTGGCTCGGGCTGATTGCCGCGGAGCAGGGGAATTGGGTGTCCGCGATTGACTATTTTGAAAAGCGAACTTTGGAGGCATTTCCCCACAGCCCATTTTCGGCTGGCGCTATTTACAATCTTGCTCGTGTTTTCGAAGCCTCCGGGGATTGGCAAAAGGCCGTTGAAACGTATAAACGAGATGAAAGCTCGCTCGGCGCCTGGGGCAATCTGCTGCGTGCCGGCTGGCTGGAGGAACTCCACAAGGGTCAATCTTCCGCGGCAGGGGATGCATCCGCACCGGAGGATATGTCGGCGGCCCGGAGCGGGAATTAAGTGCCGATTAGCTCCGGCCTCCTTTTCAGGACGCCGTCTTTTTTACGCACAGAGCCGCCAATTTGTGCCTCAGGGACACCTTGCTACCGCTATGCCCTAACATGGGCGGGTATAAAAAGTCGGTGCCTGTGCCTAACCTTGTAACTCTCCGATAGTTACAGCAAATGGGAATGAGTTTGAAAAATCTTTTCCGCTGACATTCTTTGGCATGAAGCTTGTGCAGGGAGAGGGTTGTGGTGAATTTTCGCCCGGAGCACTGCAGTTGGAACTGGCTGTGATTTCACTCATTTGAAGGGGAAAAGTGAGGGGGAAAAGTTGCAACCGGTACAGGAGATTTACTCCAACAAATCCATAGCCGAAACAATGCCTTGCTCGTCATTCGAGTTCCCTTGGATTTGTATCTCTTCGATTTTGGTAGCTTCAAAATCGAAGTGTCTTCTGGGAAACTAGCAGGTCAACTCTCACCCATGGCAACACGTCGTGGAAGCTTGTTTTACGATTCAAAAGTAGCTCGCTCAGTGAACGGCCTCGCTCAAGGGGTTTGACAATTGGAGCAAGTTAAGAAGCTCCTCCGGGTAAAAACGCAGAGAAACTTATGTCATTCCGAGAATTAATCTTGCTTGCCTGGGCGCTGGGTGCCCAGGGCGGCGAAGTGATTGAAGAGCGGACTCTCACCGATGAGGTCTCCCAGGAATACTGGCTTGCCAGTAAATTGCGGATCGAGCGGTGGAATCGGCTTCTGCGATCTTTCGACGATGGTTCCGAGGCAAAAGGGGAAACGCACAATTCAAATCCTAAAGACGGTCATGTTTCCGGTCACACCCGGGTGGCCACGCAGCGGCACAGTTCTCCGCAGTCCCTACGGGCGTTGGAAATCGTGTTGCAGGAAATCATCGCAGGAGAGTTACTTGCCCGGGTCTGGGCCGCATTAAGTGCTGCTTATGAACAGACCGCTGGCCCCTCTTGTGCCCAAACGCTGGCGCAGAGTGTTCTTGCAGGCCAACTTCAGTCGTCGGCGCGGGCTTTGTGCCTCCTCCAAACGTCTTCGAGATTCCTCGGGCAGGGTAGCCATGCTTTGATCGAATTTCACCGCTGGATACAATCCTGGGCAGATCTCGTGGTGGCTCGGGTGTGTTTATGCGGGAAAGTGGCCCATTATGCCGCGAATCCGTCACGAGCTGAGGAATTTGCCACAGAGTGGGCAGCGCACCGATCGGATCCGTTGAGAGATGAGCTTCTTACCGCCATCCTGAAGGGGCGATGGCAAAAACATCAGCGCGTCTTTACACCGAACGCTGACCTAAACCTGAGAATTGCTCGTGCGGTCACCGCCGCTCTGCCGCAAGGGAGCCTTGCGGAACTGGGCGAGGCAGTCCTGTGGTGCTTGTGGTTGGAAAGCTTCACGACGAAGCACGAAAAACTCATTGACTCCTGTATTTGTTGATCTTGGCGACATATCTTGCCTGAATTGTCTTGCTTGGGGACACACCTACTATTTGTTAATGTCCTATATTTCTTTTGTTAATGTCCACTACTTCTTTATGTTAAGGTGGCTGCCATTTCTTTATGTTAAGGTGGCTGCCATGATTGGGAAGGCGGCACCTACAAAGCCGGCAAATTCCCGCCGGATTTCCCTCTGAATTGGCCCACCGGCAAATTGAAGCTTGCTCCTCAAACATTCCCAATCATGACCACCCAGATACCGGGAAATATTTGCAGAAAGAGTGCAAGCGAAAGAGCACACAAATCATCATCAAAGTAATCTAAATTGACGGTCGGCCGAGATTCTTTGGTTTTTTGTCTTATTCAGCCATTAACTTGCTCGAATTGCCCGGTCTTTCCAGCCTCAAACTGAGGTTCTTGACCTCGATACCCTTTGTCTGTAGTATCCGAAAGGTAGACCCACCGTAGAAGGTACCGCGTCCTAAGGACTTTAAAAATCGAATCTTGCGAAAAAGTTGAAAAGCTTTCCCGGGGGCAACTGTGAACCGTCTAGTTGCGAGGTGTACAGGCTGATCAAGAAGCTCTTTACAAGGGCGGGTTTTTTCGGTTTAAGCTGACCCAGGTCGCTTTACTTCACCGAGCGTGCTCCGAACTGTGGAACCCGATTGTTTCTTGTGGCAAACAGTCGGTCTGCAAAAATAAAACTGGCAAAAAATAACTTAGTAAATTTGTAAAGACTTGCTGCGTTGCGCTTTTGGCCTTGATTAGGTGTATACTCGGTGTAGGGTCCGATTTTGCCCTCTGCCGCATGCGAGTGCGCAAATCTTGGTTTTAGCATGGCTTTTTTAGCGCGACCCTTTATTCAACAATTCTTAATATTATCAGGACATATTATCAGGATAAGTTTGTTTTAATTAAGGCGTTTATCAAAAAGGCCCGACGCAGGCCGCAGCTGCGAATAGTAGTAAACTCTCGAATTGGGATGGTCCTCATATGAACCTTCTGAGGATTCTTCCGTTACGTCGTGACCTCTTGGTTGCGCTAATCTCAGCGGGAGCCGTTTGGCTGGTGTGCCTCACCGGGTGCATGAGCGAGCCTGAGGAAGAGCTTTATTCAACATTGAACGCGGAGAATTCCGGAGATCAACGAGCCGAACAAGGAGAGCTAGCGTTGGGAGCTTCGAATACGTCGAGCTCCGAATCGGTTGGATCGGGAGGGCGGGCTGATCAGTCTCTTTCTTCGAGTTCTTCAGTCGGTCCGAAAAGTTCAGAAATGGCTGCCGCCCCCCGGCCAAAAGGGACCGAGAAACCGTTTCGTTTGGGCGACCTGGTGGAGCCTTTTATTCCCCCCAGCCTTGCAGAGGTAGAAGCCAAAACCACGTGGCTTGATCGGCCGGTTTTGGATTCCTTGGAGCTTATGCGACAGCGCCAGGCAAGGGAAGAACCTTTGATCAGCTTGCAAGAGGCACTGCGAATTTGGAATACTTCGGCCGAGACGAATCGGCAAATCCTTTCCGTCTTGGGAAGGTTGCCGCGGAGTGATCAAGAAGTCGATTGGGATGCGACGATCTTTCGGCACACCGCTGCGGATGTCAAGAGCACGAATCCTCTGATGATAGACTCCGCCACGGAGTTTGATGTGGTGGGTCTCACCGGCTTCGGGCTTTTTAGTTTTGACTGGAGTTTCACCCCGTTTGCCGCAAAGGATACCGTGGTCTCTTGGCAGACAAGCAGTGATTATCTGATGGATAAAGTCGTGATACGTGACGATCTCACTTGGTCCGACGGTCATCCGATCACTGCCCACGATGTGGTATTCTCCTTCAAAGTCATTATGTCGGATCAAGTACCGGTACCGGCTGTGCGAAGCGGGACGGATCAAATCCGTTGGATCGAGGCCTATGATGACCGGACGCTGGTCTTCTTCCACAAAGAGGCCCTTGCCACCAATGTGTGGAATCTGAATTTTCCTGTGATCCCTCGCCACATTTATGAGCGCTCCATTCATCAAGACCCAACGCTGCAAGATAGTGATTATCACATCCGGTATGAGAACCAGCCGGTCTCTGGTGGGGCCTATCAGATCGTGAGCCGTCAGCGCGGGCAGGAGATTGTTTTACAAAGTCGGGAAGGTTGGTATATGCACCAAGGCCGGCAAGTTCGTGATAAGCCGTTTTTCCGAGAGGTTCGGTTCCGCATCATCGCCGAGCCGGCAGTGGCTTTGATGGCATTAAAAAGCGGACGAATCGACGAAATGATTCTTACGCCCGAGCAATGGACGACTCAAACCAACGATGGGGAATTTTACGAGCGTAACACCAAGGTGTATGCCACAGAATGGACCTACTTCTATTTTTGCTGGAATACCAAATCACCGTTTTTCGCGGATGCGCGTGTGCGTCGAGCAATGTCGTACGCATTCAATTACCAGGAGATGTTCGACCGGTTGCTTTATGGCTTAGCCGAACCGTGCAACGGAATCTTTCATCCTAATTCAGCCTGGGCACCAAAGCCGCCACTACCGTACTTTAAGCAAGACCTCGATAAGGCCGAGGCATTGCTCGACGAAGCCGGCTGGGTAGATAACGACGGGGATGGGATTCGCGATAAGATGATCGGTGGCAGGCGTGTCAAGTTTGAGTTCAATATTCTGGTTTCCAATATCCCTCTGAGGATTGCTATCTGCAATTTACTCCGAGAGAGCCTTGAACAAATCGGCGTCGTTTGCAGAATTCGCCCGATGGAGTTCACCGTCCTTCAGGAAAAAACCCGGTCACATGATTTCGAGGCCTTCCACGGAGGTTGGGGTACGGGGGCAGATCCGGATACGGCGGAAAACATCTGGAAAACCGGCGAAATGCGAAATTTCGGGCAGTACTCAAATCCGGAAGTGGACCGCCTCTTTTGGTTGGGAAAAAGGGAATTCGACCCGAAGAAGCGGGCCGAGATCTACGCCCAAATCCATCGTATTCTTTACGAGGATCAGCCGTATACATGGCTTTATTATCGGCCCGCCATGTACGGTTTCAACAAACATCTGCGGGGGTACACGTTTAGCCCGCGAGGACCTTACCATTATGGGCCTGGCTTCGGCAGCATTCATAAAGTACCAAAACTTATCCCGTAGCGATCCGGAGTCGAGGAAAGGGCAAGAGGTCTTGCTTTTAGCACCGATAGAGGTAAGCCAAAAAAGCGTACGCTTGGAAGAGGGCGTTGCTAGCGTTCTTCCGGTTGCGATTGCGGCACGCGGGGGATTAAGACGGTGGCCTCGAGCTTCAACGTAATCGCCTCAATCTCGGGGGATTGAGTCGAAGGACAATCGCTTCCGCAATTCATCGTAAATTCGCATGTTTCAGTATCTGATTCGGCGGGTTTTAATCGGGCTTGTGACCCTGGTACTCATAACCTTCGTGGTTTACGGCTTGATCCGTAATATGCCGGGGACGCCGCTGACGTACGCTTTGGGAGAGACCGATCCCAGTCGGCGAATTCGCCCCGAAGACCTGGAAAGAATGAAACGGGCCTACGGGCTCGACAAACACTGGACCGAGGCGTATTTCCATTGGATGAGCCGTGTTGTTCAACTGGATTTGGGGCGATCTCTTTCGCGGCGCCAGCCGGTGGCCAAACTGATTGGCGAGAGAATCGGACCTACTTTGCTATTGTCGGGAACTTCGCTCTTTTTGGCCTATTTGCTGTCGGTCCCCATGGGCCTCTTTGCCACGGTGAGGAGTGGTAAGCCCGACGAGCGAGCTTTAAGCACCTTTCTTTACATGCTGTACTCGCTTCCCACTTTTGTGGCGGCACTCCTTCTACTTATCTTTTTTGCGGTGCGAATGGCAGGTACTCCGTGGGAGTTACCCCTTTTTGGCATGGTGAGTGACAATTACCGGGAACTATCGTTTTTCGGTAAAGTGGGCGATGTCCTCCGGCACATGATCTTGCCGGTCACTTGTTTTACCTACGGTAGCCTGGCCTATTTTTCTCGGTTCGTTAAAGCGAACATGTTGGAAGTGATTCGGCAAGATTACATCCGCACCGCTCGGGCCAAAGGGGTTCACCCCTTTCACGTCATTGTTAGGCACGCCTTCCGAAATACCTTGATTCCGTTTGTGACCCTTATCGGTTTGACCATGCCGGCTCTTTTGAGCGGTTCGGTCATTTTGGAGCAGATTTTCACATGGCCGGGAATGGGCCGGCTCTTTTTCGAGGCGATTACCGAGCGTGATTACCCGACCATCATGGGATTGACGTTAATGTTTTCTTTGTTGACGCTCCTTGGGCAACTTGTGGCCGATGTGCTTTATGCCGTGGTGGATCCGCGGGTAACGTATTCGTGATGGGTCAAATTATGTTGCTGAGAGACGCTCTCAAGCGGATAGTCGTGCTTACCCGTGACCATAGGCAAAGTGCTACCTAGGGCAAAATGGAAGACCGTGACTAGGAAATCCGATTGCCTTGCAGAAGACGTGCATAGAGACAGCTCCGCTACCACAGGAGGCCTGATAACACTCGAGGGAGATTTGCGGAGGGAAATTCCCTGAGGAAGGATTGGTTGCCGTGTGACGCCGTTCTCTGGTAGCGATTGAATTCTCGGGAATGAAAAGCCGATGGGAAGGTCCGTTTTACGGCACAACATGGGGCGAAAAACTTGAGGTATTGGCTTCGCGCCTTCGTTGGCCTAGAAGTTCGCAATGCGTATTCAGGTTACTCATGTGTCGTACTTGGCATAAAGTATCATACGTAGCATAAGGTGGAACGCGCGTAAGCCCTTGGCATAGGAAGTAGTCAAGATGGCGATTCTCGCACCGCCGGCTTGAATTTCTTAGGAGCACAGGGAATTAATCGGAACTCGAAGGTAGTGCACAGGCTCATCTGCGCGGAATAAAAGGGCTTGCTGTGTCAGCGGAAATTCCCCACCAAGCGATTAGCCGCGGATTTTGGCGGGAAGTCTGGGTTCGATTCCGCCGCCGCAAATTGGCGATGGCAGCCCTGATTTATGTCATTCTTTTGGCGATCGTTGCTCTGTTGTCGCCGGCCATCGCGGGAACGCGACCTATTGTTTGTAAATATAAAGGGCGGCTTTATTTCCCAGCGATGGCTTATTTCAATCCGCGTTGGGAAAACGAAATCTTTTTCCGCGATAAATTCCGCAAGCGATATGTTCAGAACCTCAAACGGAATGATCCAAACAGTTGGGCAATTTGGCCACTGGTTTATCAGGACCCGTACCGCCGTGTAACCAAAGACGAATGGCCCGGTCATCCGGGCAATCCTACGGGGGCTGATGGAAAGCCAAACCGCTACCATTTAATGGGCACTACCCAGGAGGGAATAGATGTATTTGCTCAGATGGTGCACGGAACGCGCACGGCATTACTCGTAGGTTTCGTTAGCACGGGGATCGCGGCTGTAATCGGCATTATCGTGGGGGCCTTGGCAGGTTATTTCGGCCGATGGGTTGACATCCTATTGAGCCGGTTAATCGAACTGGTGATGTGCATCCCTTCCCTAGTGCTGATTCTTGCGCTAATCGCGATCATTGAGAATCCCACGATTTGGCATGTGATGGCGGTACTCGGATTGACGGGCTGGACCGGAATTGCCCGTCTGACACGCGGGGAATTCATCCGATTGAACAATTCGGAATTTGTGACGGCAGCACGAGCCCTTGGAGCCCGAGGATTGCGGATCATTTTCCGGCACATTCTCCCCAATGCTTTGGCTCCCATTCTGGTGCCCATAAGCTTCGGAATCGCATCGGCCATATTAATCGAAAGCGGCTTGAGCTTTCTGGGATTTGGCACGCCGCCTCCTCATCCGAGTTGGGGTAGCCTCCTGAACGCGGGGCGCTCGAATTTACAAATGTGGTGGCTGATTGTTTTCCCGGGTTTGGCCATCTTCCTGACGGTTCTTGCCTACAATTTGATCGGAGAAGCGCTTCAAGAAGCCACTGACCCCCGTTTGCGGGAAGCAGGAAAGTAAGCAGTGACGCTCTGCCGGGCAGGTGCGCTATCCAGAGCGCATATCTGACCATCCAGGGTGTGCATCGGGGAGAGGAGGTCGGTGCCCGTCAGCAAATGGGCCCGGTGCTGCGAGTTTGGAGAATCATAAGCTCAACAGAATGACACGATGGCGACCGAGCTCTTACGTATAGAGGACCTGCGGACCTATTTTTTCACCGATGAGGGAACCGCGAAAGCCGTCGACGGTCTTTCCCTGGCTATCCCTGTGGGCAAGACCCTTGGATTGGTGGGAGAATCAGGGTGCGGTAAATCGGTGACCGCGCTTTCGATCATGCGACTGGTTAGTCCCCCGGGCCGAATCGTCTCCGGAAAGATCACGTTTTTTGAAGACGGCAATCCGCGAGTCCTTACCGAGCTATCGGAGTCGGAAATGCGGAGGATTCGCGGTCGGCAGATCTCGATGATCTTTCAGGAGCCGATGACTTCGCTCAATCCCGTTTTCACGATAGGCTTCCAAATTATGGAGGCCATTTTAATTCATCAACGGGTTGACCGGCAGACGGCTCGTGATCGGGCCATCACGATGTTAAAAAAAGTCCGCATTCCGGATCCCGAGAGGACCGTGGATATGTATCCCCATCAACTTTCGGGCGGGATGCGGCAGCGGGCAATGATTGCGATGGCGCTAGCCTGTGAGCCGAAGCTTCTAATTGCCGACGAGCCAACCACCGCCTTGGATGTGACGATCCAGGCGCAGATTCTCGATCTGCTGCGATCACTACAGGGCGACTCGGGAATGTCAATCTTAATTATCACCCACGACCTAGGAGTCGTGGCCGAAATGGCCGACGAAGTGGCGGTGATGTATGCATCGAAGGTAGTCGAGCATGCCCCGGTCAGCGAACTATTTCATCATCGGATGCATCCGTATACCTTTGGGCTGTTGAACAGTCGGCCGGCCTTGGGAGCCAAAAAAGAAGAGCGACTACCCACGATTCCCGGTGACGTTCCGAAGCCGATTGCGTTGCCCAGCGGTTGCAAATTCCATCCCCGGTGCAAATGGAAGCAGCCGATTTGCGTAGAAGTCGAACCGGAATTGTCGACGGTGGCACCAGGACACTACGTACGCTGTCATTTTGCGGGTGAATTAGACTTGCGATGATTGCGACCAAAGACTCGCCCCTTTTAGAAGTGCAGGGGCTTAAGAAATACTTCCCCATACGCCGTGGAGTGTTTTCACGGGTGGTAGGCTATGTTCGCGCCGTGGATGGCATCTCCTTTTCCATTCGCAAGGGAGAAACGCTCGGATTGGTCGGGGAATCGGGTTGTGGAAAAACCACGGCTGGACGTACGATCCTACGGCTCCTTGAACCCACGGAAGGTCGCATCTTTTTTGAGGGCCGAGACGTCTTGGAACAATCTCCGCGAAAGCTGCGCGAATTGCGGCAGGACATGCAGATTGTCTTCCAGGATCCATATGGCTCGCTAAACCCCCGCATGACCGTTCGAGCCATCGTAGAGGAGGGGCTGATTGTTCACCGGCGGGGAACTCGTCAGGAACGGCTGGAGGCAGTCATCGAGACGCTCAAGGAAGTAGGGCTAGGGCCGGAAGCCATCGCCCGCTATCCGCACGAGTTTTCCGGTGGTCAGAGGCAGCGGATCAGCATCGCCCGGGCACTCATCCTTCAGCCAAAGTTTTTGGTGCTCGATGAGCCGCTTTCGGCGCTAGATGTTTCACTCCAATCCCAAATCATTAACCTCTTGATGGACCTAAGACAAAAGCACGATTTGACTTATCTTTTCATCTCTCATGATTTGTCGGTTGTGGAGTATCTCTCCGATCGTGTGGCGGTGATGTACTTGGGACAAATCGTGGAATTGGCCACTAGCCAAGAGCTGTATTCTCAACCATTGCACCCTTATACCCAGGCTCTTTTGTCGGCTATTCCGCGAATTAATCCCGGCCACCGACCTGAACGCATTCGACTGGAAGGGGACGTTCCCAGTCCGGCAAAACCGCCGAGTGGGTGCCGATTTCATCCGCGCTGCCCGTGGGCTAAAGCCGTGTGTAAAGTGAAGGAACCCCGCCGTCTTGATCTGAATGGGCACGAGGTTTGTTGTCACGCGGTGGAAAAACAGGTTTTGGGCACCGGGGAATACGGTTAAAATAAATCGGCCGGTATCGCAGTGCTCCGGCGAAGGGATTCGTCAACTCTTTTTCCTCAGGAATAGTGCGTGTTATGGCCAAAAGCAAGATTCTTATCGCTGATGATAATGCACCTAATGTCGAACTTCTTGAGGTGTATCTGAGCGAGCTGGACTGCGAAATTGCAGTGGCAAGCGACGGTCGGGAGACTTTGGAAAAAGTCGCAAGTTTCCAACCAGATCTTATCCTCCTGGATATCATGATGCCCAAATTAAGTGGTTTCGAGGTCTGTCGCAGGATTAAAGATAGCCCGCAGACCCGGGATATCATGGTGTTGATGGTCACCGCACTGAACGAGCTGGGAGATATCGAACGGGCCGTGGCGGCAGGCTGTGACGACTTTCTGAGTAAACCGGTGAACAAGTTCGAGTTGTTGAAGCGGGTGGAGAATATGCTCAAACTTCGGCATGTGACGGACGAGCTGGAGCGACTCCGCCGCTACATCGATCAAATGGAAGAAGCCAGTCGGCCCACGCGCAAATAAAACGCAAATAAAGGGGCCGAGGCGGCACAAGAGCACCGCACCGCAAAGGCGGGCGGGGAACCTCTGTGGCCTACCGAGGTTCGAATGACTCAATGGCTTCGAGAATCTTGGTGCGGAGTTTTGCCAACTCGGCCGGATCCGTGATTCTTTGGCCGGCTTGATCGGTAACATAGAACACGTCTACCACCTGATCTAGGTAAGTGCCGATTTTAGCCCGCCCGACCGACAATCCGGCTTCGAACAGGGTCTTCGCAATGGTGTAAAGGAGCCCGGGACGATCGGCGGTGAATACGTCGATCACCGTGAATTGAGGGGACACATTATTGGTGATCTCGACCCGGGAAGTTGCTTGCAGCAAGGTTGTCCGCGCTGAAGGGCGATCAAACCAACTTTGCCGGAACCGAAATTGCGCCGGTCCCCTTTGTCGTAAGGCCGTTTTTATGGTCTCGGCAATCGTGTCGAGACGATTTTGAGGCGGTTTGGCGTCATAGTCGGGATCGCGAACTTCAAAGCGGTCGATGATCCAACCATCCGCCAAGGTATGGATCTGCGCGGCTAAAATCTCGAGACCCTGGCTGCTCAAAGCCCCGGCAATTCGGTGAAAAATCCCCTGTGAGACTTGCTCATTCGTGGCCACTAGGACGGTCAGGGTACCGCGTTCTGCGCGCCATTCGATCTCAACATGCACATCCTGCGGTTGGAGCCGGGCCAAAAGCCGTAAGTCTCTTGCAATCTCCGCCGGGGGCGTGCTGCTGAGATAAGTCCCGGGCAATTGCTGGAGTTGCCTGGCGAAGAATGGTAGCGCGCTGTCGGAGCCCAGCCATTGTGCCACAGCCTTCGCTTGTTGTTGGAAAAAGGCTTCTGGAACGAACGAAAGGCTGTCTCCGACTAAATGTCGCATGGTGCGATGGTACAACTCGGTGAGCACTTCTTCCTTCCAGGAGTTCCAGGTACCGGGGCCGACTGCTGCCAGATCCGCCGCCGTTAGGATCAACAGCATTCCGAGCCGCTCAGGAGAGCCAATTTCAACCGCAAACCGGACGACCGTGTGCTCATCGTCGGTATCGCGCCGAAAGGCCAGGTGATTCATCATCAGATGCTGTTCGACCAAGTAGACCAAAAGATCACGATTTTCAGGCAAAAGGCCGAGTTGCTCGGCCGTTTGCTCGGCCAGTCGACGCCCCACCCTGCAATGATCTTCCGAGTAGCCTTTACCCAAGTCGTGGACAAGAAGGGCCAGGTGCAGCAGGTCCCGACGCACCAAACTGCGGTACACCTTGCCTAGCGTGCCGGGGTCTTTAGCCAATTGGCTTGCCCATCCAACCGCCTTCAGACAATGCTGATCCACCGTATACTTGTGGTACTGATTAAATTGAAGTAGTCCGCGGGTCCGCGCGAGGCCTGGAATAAACCGCTCTAGCAACCCAAGCTGGTGTAACTCTTGGAGAATAGTTTCCAGTCGATTAGGACAACTCAGTAGTTTTAAGAATTGATCAACCGCTTGGGGTGTTACCGCCCAAGTTGGATTGGCAGATTGCCGGATCAGCTCCCAGATAGCGGGGGGGATTTCGCGGTCCAATTCATTCGCAAGGAGAAGCAGTTCGAGCACCCCCTCCAATCCTTCCGTTAAGCGTTTTTTACCCGCTGCGGTCGCTTCAATGGTTCCGGAGGTCATCAGCCAGTGCTGGCCTAGCCGCGTTGCAAAAACGAGGCCCCACGAACGCCATCGCCGCTTCGGCCTTGCCAAATTGACAAACCGTCGCACGATCCGACTTACCGCGGATGTGTGTCGGAAATACTCCTGCATGAAAACTTCTACGGGCAACAAACCGTCCATGGGAGCGTAGTTAAATCTTTCTGCCAAGTACCATTGTTCGGACCGGCCCAAAATATCTGCCGCACGGCGGAGATGGAAATGCATCTCATTGCGCACACGCAACAAGAATTCAGTAGCGTTGCGAAGCGTTTCCAGATCCTCAGAGGACAGAGCACCAAGGTCCGTTAGAGCTTCTGGCTCGCGCGTTCCGTAGCGAAGCAACCCAATCCATCGAAGGAAATGAATGTCCCGCAACCCGCCGTCGGACCGCTTTAAATGCGGCTCGATCAGATAAACGGTTTCGCCGAATCGTTCACGTTCTTTTTCCCGCGCTTCCAGCACTGCTTCAAAAAGTTTCGTCCTTTTGTGGTGGATCTGCCGGCGGTAATGCTCCCAAAACTCGTGGAAAAGCTCGATTTGCCCCACGATTAAACGGGACTCCACCAACGACGTAAAAATCTGCACGTCTTGGACAGAAAGCTGACATGCCTCCAGCGGAGTGCGAACGCTATGGCCCACGGTGAGCCCTGCATCAAAGAGGTCGCGAAAGACATGCTCCACAACAAGCCGCACGGTGGGCGACCGACGCTTTGGCCAAAGGACCATCAGATCGACGTCTGAGCACGGGGAGACATCTCGCCGGCCATAACCGGCATGGGCCACCAACGCGATCTGCTGAAGAATTTCATCCGGGCGGACCCCTGCCTCCTCGGCGCTACTGTAAAGCAGCGACTTGACCAATTCGTCGCGCGCATCCGCGATTGCCCGGCATATCTGGATGGCGGACTTACCCTCCTGATGCTGCGCGTGCAACTTCGCCCACGTTTCGTTTAAAAGCCGGCGTGCTGCTAGGACATGCTCATCCAGTTGAAGCATCATTGGGGATTAATGCAAGGCTAAGGCTTGTGGGTAATTTGGCTTTGAATTTTGCGGCTTCCAGAGCTTACCTGTTTTGACTCAGAGGAAAACGGTACTTGCCAGCAGCGATCAAATCCATCCAGTCTGCAAAAAATTGTCCGGAACTTTTTAAAGAATGCCAAAATGTGCGGAATCGTGTTTCTCTCCAACTCTGAGGCAATCTGCTACAACTTATTATCATATCAGCCCAGTCTATCACCCGAATGGGGATTCGGCCCACTCTTTCTTTTGTTCGTCCAAACCAGTCGTTCCGGAGGTAGACGTTACGCCAATTTGCTCGGCGGGCTGCCCACGCAATCAAATCCTCATTCGATTTGGGCAAATGGGGAGGGAGCGCTCCGCGCACGTGGCCGTCCGCTGGCACACGGTACTAGAACATGCTTTCCGCGCGGGAACACCCCGCGGATGCGGCTGTCTCAAGGGAATGTCTGCCCTGCTGCCAAATACAACGGTACCCCTTCCCGCGTGCAGCCGGCAGGATGGACGCTGTAAAGTTCTGGCTGCTTGTTTGGAAGTATTCGCGGAACTATAAAATCAGTAAGCTATAGAGGTGTGGTAGGGTACGAACGTGTTTGGATAAGCCCGCGCGAGGCCCCGATAGCAAATCGTGGATCCGTTGCATGGTCCCGAGTGCACCTGTTTGTTATGGGACACAGCTTCGCAAGGTTCCGAGCAAGCATACATCGGCAAATCGGTAAGAGTTAGGGAAAAAACCAAGAAGACTGGAATTCCAATTGCAGGGCCCATGTCTTCGGCGGCAATTTGCTTTTAAAGTCCCTAAACGGGGTTTTGGAAGAATTGCCGCTCAATAGCCTTACGAATCCCGACGGGGGGGTGGGCAGTTTACTACTCTTTTTCGACAAAAGGAGATATTCCGTATGCTTACGAAGTTCGCGCGAGCCCATATCCCGCATTTGGGACGATTGTTCGGCGCTTGGCGACGGCGAGGTCCTGCGTATTTTCCTGCGTCCAAGCGGCGTACGTCAATTACCGGATTTGTGGCTCTTTGCGGCTTAGTGCTGGGCATTATCGGAATTACTAGTGGACGATCCGCGAACGCTCAGGCAAAAGAACCAGCCGAGGGAATCATTTGGTTAGAGGCAGAGCAATTCTCGAATCTTGGCGGCTGGGTTAATGATTCCCAGTTTGTGGACCAAATGGGATCGCCGTACCTGCTTGCGATCGGATTGGAGGGCCCGGTGGCCGATGCCACGACCCAGATCAAGGTCCCGGTAGCCGGCAAGTATTGTGTCTGGGTAAGGTGCCGGGATTGGGTACCCGAGCATAGTCCGGGGCGATTTCAGGTGGTTATCGCGGGAAAACCGCTGGACCATATCTTCGGCCAAAGTAAGCAAGCGGGCTGGATTTGGGAAGACGGTGGCGAGATCCAACTACCCGCGGGAGAATTGGAGATCGGCTTACGGGATCTCACTGGCCATTATAGTCGGTGTGATGCCGTCGTTTTGAGTCGCAATCCGGAATTCCGTCCACCAAACGAGCCGGAGGCGTTGGCGGCCGCCCGAGAACGCTTTGGTGGGGTAAGCCGTCAAGTAAAACGGTTGGGGCCGTATGATACGGTTGTCGTCGGGGGCGGGCTTGCTGGAACTTTCGCCGCGGTAGCCTCGGCCCGGCTGGGATGCAAAACTGTCCTCGTGCAAAATCGTCCTGTTTTGGGCGGCAATGCGAGCGATGAAATCCTGGTGGAGCCGCAGGGGGATACCACGCGGGAGCCGCTGGATCCGGGCGAAGGCGGAATCATTGAAGAGGTCCGAGGCGATATTTTCGGATATTCACAACGTTTGTTGCGGTTGGTGAAGGGGGAGCCAAACCTGGAGCTTTTCCTGAATACGCATGCCACGGGGGTTTTGATGGCCAACCCGCAGCGTATCGCAGCTATTCGTGCACTAGATGTAGTGAGCGGGCAGCGCGTGGAGCTTGCGGGAAATATCTTCATCGATTGCACCGGGGATGGGGTAATCGGCGTTTGGGCCGGCGCGGAATATCGTCACGGTCGTGAGCCCCGTTCGATGTATGGCGAAAGCCGGGCTCCGGAACAAGGCGATCCATACACGATGGGTGGCACGCTTCGTTATGCGACCGAGCAGTTACCCACGCCCGTGGAGTTCCGGGCTCCTGCCTGGGCACACAAGTTTGCGGAGTGCGAAGTTTTTGGGCAGTCCCGCCACCCTCAATTACGGTTTGGTGGTTGGCAGTGGGTGATTGAATACGGCGGAATGCTCAACACCTACCATGACGCCGAAGAAATCCGCGATGAACTCCTTCGGATCATTTGGGGCATGTGGGACCACGCGAAGAACCATTGCCCGAAATTGGCCGACCAAGCTCCTTATTTCAAGCTGGTTTGGGTAAGCCACGTGGTCGGTAAACGGGAGTCGCGGCGGCTAATCGGCGACTACGTGATGACCGAGCATGATATAGCCCGCCAAACTTTGTTTGAAGACCGCGTGGCGTACGGCGGTTGGGGGATCGATTTACATCCGCCCGGTGGTTTTTACGCAAAAGAAGCGCCCGCCGAATTCTCTCACAAAGTGAAATTCTCCATACCCTTCCGCAGTCTGTATAGCAAAGACATTGAGAATTTGATGATGGCCGGGCGTTGTATCTCCGTCAGTCATGCCGCCTTAGGGGCGACCCGGGTGATGATTACTTGCGGGGTGCAAGGTCAAGCTGTGGGGACGGCTGCGGCGCTGTGCAAAAAGTTCGGCACTTTGCCCCGCGAGTTGGGCCAGAAGCATATCGGCGATTTGCAACAGCAGCTTTTGAAGGATGGATGCTATATCATTGACCTGCCAAATCAGGATCCGCGGGATTTAGCGCTGCGGGCCACGGTAACCGCTTCTAGTGTTTCTCCCCCGGTGGAAATTTCTTGGCTTTCTAGCTTGCCGGTTCATCCGTTAAATCACGACCGCGCTGTGATGTTTCGGCATGAGGGGGGTAAATTGGAACGGATTTGGTTGGCTCTCATTTCCGAGAACAAGAAGCCTACCACCATTCGGGCCACCTTGTGTCGAGCGGAGAAGCTGGGGCAATTCACACCGGAAAGTCCGGTGGCTCACAGCGAAGCCACGGTGCCCGCAGCGAGTGACGGTTGGGTTGCTTTCGAGTTCAATCGCGATTTGCCGGGCGGCTATTACTTCGTCTGGCTACCCCTAACCAAAGGGATTCACTGGAGGCTTTTTACGACAACTCCCCCAGAAACAGCGCGGGCTTACCGCAGCGGGAACACCTGGCAGCCCATGACCGACTGCTACATGTTCACTTTGGCTGCACCGGAGCGACCACCTGCGGAAGCCTTACCTCGACCACCGAAGAAGGAGGACATGTTCGCCCCCGCGAATGTGATCAATGGTTTCGCCCGGGCCATCCGGGGATGGCCGAACTCGTGGCGGCCTACCCCGGATGCGTCGCCCCCTCATTGGATCGAACTGAATTTCGGCAAGCCGGTCGATTTCAATACGGTGCATGTTTCGTTTCAATCGCAGGCAATGCGGGCCGAGGTCTTCCGGATCGAAGTTCCGCAGGACGGTGCGTGGCAGACAGTTGCTAAGGTGCTCGACAACGACAAACGGCGGTGCGTGCTGCGCCTGGATCCCACCATCGCCGATCGTTTGCGAATTGTTATCGAAAGGGCTCGCCCAAATATGGGGATCTGTGAGATACGTGTGTACAATGGACCGTAGCGATTTGCCTGAGGACCTGGTTCGATTAATTCGACCCAACTCTCATCGGATAAAGCAAGCAGCTCGTCAGGCGGTTTAGCTCAGCATAACAGCACTGGAATCTCGGATTTGTCCCAGGCTTTTGTGGTGTGGGTGATCCTTTTGCCCTCAAATGCGACTATATCGATCGAAAGCAGCCGCGGTTAGCAAAAAAGCCAGATCCATAGAAACACTTGGTCAATATCCTTGCCCGTCAAACCCTTTTTTCGGGAATGCGAGAGGTTTCGTTGCTCAATCTTGTCATTCAGTCTCACCTACTTCACCGTCCGATCGATCAGTTTTGCCTGCCTCCCTGTCCAAGCTTTTTGTAGGTCGTCGCCGCTTAGGTAAGAGGAAATTAGTCGACCCATTGACACCACTTGGGGACGCTTACTTGCTTAGGAGTCGACTTAGACGAAAAAAATTTTTCGCGCGGAACTCCTTATTTAGAGGACAGGAAAGGGTGGCCGGGAGGAGCACGGCTTCAATCTGCCCCGAAAAAGCCGCGAAAGATGGTCGCTATCGGAAAGTTGGTCAATACACAAATGGTGGTCAATAGGAAAGAGACCGGTATAGGCTAATCACACGCCAAAAACGTAGGGTAATCGCACCCAAAGAATTTAAGGCAATCACACCCGAAGAAGATGGGCTAATGACGCCCAAAGAACGAAAGAAAAAATAAATATACGAAGCCTGCTTACTTGCTACCGGATTTTTTCTGAATAGTAACCCGCCACACGAGCGAGCCTATCAAGAGGCCCACCAAGTTACTTAGGAAGTCGGGCAAATCTACTGTGCGCGACGGAATCAAGTATTGTGCGATTTCGATCAACCCGGCATAACAGGTCAATGTTAAGAACCAAGTCTTGAAGCTTTCGGCACCCCAACTGGCCCCGTTCAGCCACGCAAGCAGTGCGAAACCCAGCACATGCCCCGGGCGATCCCAGCCTTCGGGCGTCTCCCTCAAAATTCCCAATCCAGCCCACGGCCGCGGTAGTAACAGCATGGCGGTTAGAGCCAACCAGTAAACCGCGGTAACCCAACGGACCACACGGGAGCTTAGGGTACCTGATTGCTCCACGGCGGGCTGCCTCTATCGGGCAACATAACCCGCGATGAAATCAACAGCTTCACCGACTGTTTTGACGGCGAGGGCCGCTTCCCGATCCATTTCGATATCGAATTCTTGCTCAAAAGCATCGACTAGTTCGATCGACTGAGTACTCTCGGCACCGAGATCGAAAACAAAATGGCTCGAGGGTTCGATCATGGATTCGTCGATCCTCAGAATACGGCTGACCACCTGCTTTACGCGTTTTTCAATTTCTTGACGCTCCATAAGATACTCCTCTTACATCGATTCCGCAGGTTCGCACTGAGCTGGACCTAAACCGACCATGCCGGCAAAGCTTTGGTCGAAATCAAGTTTTTTAGAAGCTTCGCAGAAAATCGTTTGCATTGGAATGAATAAGGCTACGTTGTCTTTATGCCCATCTTCACGACTTCCCGGTGCATCTGCAGCGATCTAGCCCACACCTGTTGCAGGAACCTTGATGGGCCGGACCTCCCGAAGATTCAGTGAAGTGATTCGAAAACCTTCACCTAACAATTTCGAGAACCTTCCCCGGAATTGAATCGCAGGACAATTCGGGCGTCGGCTACCCAAGATCCTTGATCGGCCGGGCCGACAATCAGGGGATTAATATCCAGTTCGCTAATTTGCGGGAAATCGGCCAACAGTTGTCCGACCCGTACAATGGCATCAACCAACTGATCTATGTCGGCTGGCTTTTGTCCGCGAAGACCCGAGAGGATTTTTCCGGCCTTACTTTCCTCCAGTAATTTTCGAGCGGTTTTTCGAGTCACCGGAGCCAACGCGAAAGCGACCAGCCCGAACACCTCCACGAAGATACCGCCCAATCCCATCATGAGGACCGGGCCAAAGCTCTCGTCCGATTTGCCGCCGATAATCAGCTCATGACCCGGGGGGATCATTCGGCGGACCAAAATTCCGCGAAGCTCCTCTTGGGGTACAAGCGTGGAAAAGCGGCCCATCATCTCATCGAAATGTCGGCGAAGATCATCCGGGTTTTGGATATTGACTACCACGCCGCCGACTTCTGTTTTGTGGATGATCGCTGGGCTCACTACCCGCAGTACCGCGGGATAACCCAACTCTTCGGCGGCAGCCACCGCTTCCTCAGCCGACCGGCACAACCGGAAGGGAGGAATCGGTAGCCCGTAGCCTGCCAACACCTGAAGCGCTTGATCCTCCGGTAAAAGCCCCGGGATCGCGGCGTCAAGAATCGGCTGCGCAGCGGAGGCCGGAGCTGGCCGCGGGAGATCCTCTGGCTCGGCAGCACTCTCCGCACGCCATTCCACACACTGGGCCACCCGTAGCATGGCGCGGGCAGCATCCTCCGGCTGAGTAAAATGGGGCACGCCGCGACTTTCCAGTAAAGCCACCGCCGGCCCTACATCCACTCCGCCCATGAAGCTGGCCGCAACCGGCTTTTCGCTTTTAGCGGCTGTCTTACTAACCGCCTCCGCTACGGCCTCGATGTCGGTCATAGATTGCGGTGTAAGGATCACTAACAATTGGTCGATATTAGGATCCTGGAGGACAACTTCCATCGCTGCCTCGTATCGATCCGCCCGGGCATCCCCAATGACATCGACGGGATTAGTTAAATTGGCAGTGGCGGGCAACCGGGGCTTTAGTGCGGCACGAGTTTCCGGCTGAAGCGGAGGAACCTTAAGCCCGAAGCGCACCGCTGCATCGGTAGCCAACACACCCGGTCCCCCGGCATTGGTAACGATTCCTACCCGCCTACCCCGGGGTAAGGGCTGATTGGCGAAAAGGATGGCCGCATCGAAGAGCTCTTCCAGAGTATCCACTCGGATGATCCCCGAGGCTGCGAAGGCCGCCTCGCAGAGCGCGTCCTCGGTAGCCATCGCGCCGGTATGACTACTTGCGGCTTGCGCCCCCGCACGGGTTCGAGCACTCTTAATGGCAAAAATGGGTTTTGCGTTGGGCCCCGAAGTTATCCTCCGAGCCACCTCGCATAGTTGGCGGCCTCGGCCCATCTCCTCTAAATACATGAGGATCACCGAGGTTTGTGGGTCCTTGTGAAGATATTCCAGTAGCTCCACCTCGCTAATGAGGGCTTTGTTGCCAAAACTCACGAATTTAGAGAAGCCGACGTGACGCTCCCGGGCATAGTCGAGAACAGCTGTGCACAATGCCCCGGATTGGCTCAACATGGCGATCTTTCCCGTGGCTGGCATGGCACGGGCAAATGACGCATTTAGAGAAATCGCCGGATTTGTGTTCAAAACTCCCAGACAATTCGGACCGATTAAGGTGATCTGATATTTTTCACATAGCTCCACCAGCCGCTTTTCTCGCTGCCGTCCTTCCGCACCAATCTCACGAAAGCCCGCGGAAATGACGACTACGCCGGGGATTCCACGTTGGCCGCACTGGTCGAGGGCCCTCTCCACTACTTCCGCGGGAAAGACGATCACAGCTAAATCGACGGGTTCCGGTAAGTCGAGCACATATCGATAAGCCGGCACACCGCATATCGATTTTTTTCCGGGAGCTACGGCATAAAGCCGTCCCGTAAACCCAGACTTGACCATGTTTTCCAGAATGTCGTGGGGCACAGTTCCCGGCGTCGTGGTTGCCCCAACTACCGCCACGCTTCGCGGGCAAAAGATTGCATCCAACCGGGGGCGTACGTTTGCGGAGGTGGGTGTTCCTACCGTCTGATTGTCTACACAATTTGCAGCCTTCATCGTCGCGGAGCCAAAAAACTGAAAACTAGGTGTTTACCGAACCAAAAACTCCCAAATGTTATCACGTTTGTTGTGTTTCGTCTGGCCGTTGCTGTCGGAGGCGAAATCCACGGGCGGAAGGAACGTCTGTGCCCCTTGCAGGAAAAACCGCAGCTTGGGACAGACTGAGGGGGACGCGAAAACGTGCGCGCCCACCTTGGCCCCAAACGGGGGGATTTTGGCCTGAAATCAGCTTTCGGCCGTAGATCGCTTATCATAATCCGGGTTATCGGAACCGCCAGGGGGTGGCTCCATGGTCAAGGCGATTTCTTCTTCGGATGCTGTTAGGATAATGCAAGGCGTGAGGGATTGGCAGGAACACCGCGAAAGGATAGTGCCCTTGGGTAAGGCCGGAAAAGGATTCCCAAACCGGGGACCATACTTCGTGGAATCACGGTCCCGGCAGCAAGGATAGAGCCCGAAAGTAGCTCCATACCCGCTTGGGTGAGCCATCGTATTTCCGAAGGCCAAGGCCAACGTGAGTTTTCTGAATAATAAAGCCGGTTACGCTTTCCTGGGGTAGATCGTGGAGAAAGGCCCAGCTTACGAACTCTAAAGGTATGTCGCGAGTAAGTTTCAGAAATCGCAGCAGAAACTCCACCTGCTCTTGCTCGCTCCCCCCTTGGGCTTTATCGCTGCTCCACGCGATCTCTGTGAAGCCGATCGGTTTGGCGGTGTATTTCATGATGCGCGAGTAATAGTCATCCGGCAGTTCCTCTGGGATCTCGTAGTTCTTCCAAGGGTATGTCGTCAGACCTAGCACGTCGTAGCTGCCATCTAGTTTCTCAACCAAATGAAACCGCGGCGCCCCGGGCAGATCTACCAATTGGGAATAGGAGAACACCACGAGTACCTTGGTTTCCGCAGAGGCCCGTTTAATGGTCTCGTATAGCTTTTTCTCTAGTGCGGCCAAGTCTTCGAAAGTCTTCGGACCAAGCCACTCGTGAACGCTATTGATCTCATTGCCGATGGAGAAATACCGCGGTCGGAAACGTTCGGCAATTTTTCCAGCCTCTTCGCACATCCGAGCGACGAAGTCGGGGTTCGAAAAGTCGCTACTTCCCGAGCCGTCATTCCGAACAACCCCTTTGCCGGGTTGCACAGTCCATGGATTCAAATGAATGACGGGTATAAGACCGATGTCCTGAATCGCTTCATAATTTGTTTTTTTGGCAGCAGGATTTTGCTTCGAAACTTGTTGAAATAGGCCGATTCCATTCGGGGTGACCCAAAACATGGTCAAACGACCGACTTCTTTGCTGAGGATGAATGCCGCGGCGGGATTCTTCGTGCGGTTCACACTCGGGGTGGTACCGGTGAGAAAGCTTCGCGTCGTAAGCGGCAATTCAACCGGTTCAGGGGCCGCGGTCTCAGCAGACTCATGCGAGAGACAGGCACCGACGACGGCAAAAATGCCGGCCAGTGGACCCCACAGAGCCCAATTGCCAATAGAACTTCTCATGGGATCAACCTCCCCTGGGTTCGAGCCAAATTGGAGTCGTGCTCAGTTCTAGTTGGATGAAGCCTTTTTGGGCAGTGAGAATTTGCGTTTTGATTGGGCCCCGCGATACGGGCGTTTCCGTCAGCAGGCACCGGCTCCAGGGCCAAGGGAGATTTACCGTCTTTGAGGGTTCCTTATCCCCCGGCAGATAGCGGGCACGGTCATCGTACCAAAGGATGTAAAGCGGGTTTGTGCTGGTCATGAATTTGTAGGCGTAAACACCGGGGCCGAGGTTCAATGTCTCGACACCGACGAATGCACCGAGTTTTTGTTGAAGAAGCGTAAGGGCGTGATAGGCCGGACGAGGTTCCCCCGGTTTTGCCGGAATGCCTTGTGAATCGACTAACCCCTGAAAAGCCACACTTCCTGCGAATGTGGGCACCCAGGAAAAGATGGGTTCATCCTTGAGGTTGCCGATATTGATCCCCGCCAAACCTTCAGCCATGGCCAAGACGACTTTCTTGACCAATCCCTTGGATTGCTCGGCCCGAAACCACGCCACGACTTCGCCGTGACGCGGATCCCTTGAGTTGGCCAGAGCCCGGAGCGTTTTTTCGATACCCGCCTTTTGACTTTTTGTATAAGGTGGGACCGGTTCGCCCCAGAACATCATGGGAGAGGCCGTGTAATTGACATCCCCCACCCAGATCGGTTTTTGGTATCCCCTTTCGCGCATCAAGTGGCGAAGAAACCGGCTCATGCCCGGGATTTCGCTCCAGTCGCTCAGGGAATGAAATTCGATCACGTCGAAAAGTTCCGGATGAGCGAAAAGTTTTTTTGCCTCGGCGATACCACGCTCGATTTGTTTAACTCGGTGTGGCGGATGACGTTGCGCAAGCTGCTCGAGTGCGATTTGCGGGTCCGGCTGACCCTCGAATACCCCTGCCATGAAAAAGCCGATCAGAATGACCTTCGCCTTGGGGTTAGCGGACTTGACCGCAGAGTGGGCGACTTTCAAAAGTTGGAGATATTCCTCAGCAGTTCCCGGCCAAAAAGTGCCCCATTCTGCCTCGATTTCCCAGTATTCCACGGGGTAAAGAAGCCCAGGCACATCGTCATGTCCGTCATTGTCATAACGTTCCACCAGTGCACGAACAAAGGCGGCATAGTCGTCCATGTATTCCGCTTTGGGGAGAAAGCTGGGAGTAGCGACTAGCGGAATCGGCTTGCTTGATCCCCAACGACAATGGGCCTTAACATAGATGTGAAAATGGTGGAACCCCGCCCGCTGATATTCGAGGATCAGTTGGTCGGGCCACGTCCAGTTGTAAACGTGCTTACTTCCAACGGGGGGAGTCCGCTCAATATCCCCCCAAGAAAACCCTTGCCCCATCGCCTTGGCCCACCGAACACCGGTTCTGGCATAAACCTCGGCAAACCCGGGTACCATGTACTCTACGCCGAGGGCGAATGGCATTTCGGGTACTTGGCCGACGGCACTCATTTCGAGAGCGAGCAGAAGTGGAACGCAAATTCCGACGATGCGGGACGCCATCATAAATCCTCGACAGAACGGGAGTTGCACAAGGCAAGGATGAAAAGTCGCCTCAAGAAGATACCGATTGAGCCCATGTGAGTGGCTCCCGGTTTCGAGGCTCACAGCGTATCGCAGACTAACCGCGTCCTGAGTCTGATATGTTAGCAAACTTGGTGAGCAGACGATTACGAATCCCGATCTGGTGTGCCGAGTTTAGGCTCCGAGTGTGGCATGCCAAATGGGGTGGCTAATATAGTATTCGCTCTTTGCACGAGAAAATTAAAGCTTCTTGACAACCGCATGTGTCTCGGGGCCAGAAGTTGGAAGTAAGCTTCTTGCCGGAAAGAAACCACCCCTTCGATTCTCCGTTTTCTCATCTCTTCCGATTCTGTGTTTTCTCAGGTGATTTGCTCGGTGGCCGAAGGGTGATCCTGCGGAAATATCACGCATGGAATTTGCCTTATCGGTGGCCTACCGTCTGACACTAGATGCGTGTGTTGACAAGGCCACTACGCGGTAGAAGAATAACTGCGACGGGTTGGTGCGCTGCACTGCGTCCAGGAGTCGGATCAGGCATCAATGTCCCGGTAAACCTAATTCACAAGGATTTGAGCCATGGTGCGGGTAAGAAAAGTTTTTGAACACTGGCTTTCATGCGTCCGTTGCCACTGGCTACAGATCGGCTTTAAGATGGGAAGTCGGGCGATGCCGAAGAAAGGAGCTGTCAGCCGGATTCAGGTATGCGTGGTTCTTCTCGGAACTTTTTTTGCGATTGGACTTCCGAAAATCGATGGCAACTCGGTTGCTTGGGCACAGGAAAAGGTCTTTCGAGCCGGCGCGGCAATGAGCAACATTACGCCATTTTTGGATATGCCTATAGTGGGGGGTTGGGAATCGTCGCCGGCCGTGCATATCCACGATGAGCTATGGGCGCGGTGTTTGGTTCTGGATGATGGGCAAACGAAGCTTGCCGTTGTGATCATCGATAATATCGGCGCTTCGCGCGCCGTCTACGACGCAGCAAAGAAAGAAATTCACGAAAAAGTAGGGATCCCAACGGAAAACATGATGATGGCCGCGACCCATACTCACTCTTCGGTGAGTGCTCGGGGGGACCGGCGGATGGCTCCCGAAGAGAAACTGAGTGAATACCAAACCTTCGTGGCCCGCCGGATTGCCGACGGAGTTCGGCGAGCCGTCAGAAATCTGGAACCGGCGAAGATTGCCTGGGGAAGTGCTCAGGAACCTACTCAGGTCTTTAATCGTCGGTACTTCATGAAGCCGGGTACAGCGATTCCCAATCCTTTTGGCGGTGAAGATCAGGTGGTCATGAATCCGGGGCAAGGGGACCCCAACATCCTCAAAGCGGCGGGGCCGACCGATCCGGAGATCGTATTCTTGGCGATTCAATCGCTCGACGGACGCCCCATCGCCCTACTGGCCAATTATAGCCTTCACTACGTGGGACCGGGAGCGGGCGCCGTAATTTCCGCCGATTATTTCGGGGAGTTCGCCGACCGCATTCAACAACTCCTCGGGGCGGACCGGCTCGCCCCGGCGTTTGTCGGGATCCTGAGCAACGGCACCAGCGGGGATATCAATAACATTAACTGGCTTCAAAAGGATGAGCGGCGCTGGCGACCGTATGAACGCCAGCGGTATGTCGCCGACCTGGTGGCACAGCGCGTGAAAGAAGCCTATGATCAACTGCAATTCGTCGACTGGGTTCCTCTGGGAGCAAAGCAAAGCGAACTGGTGCTGCGGGTTCGAAAACCGACGCCGGAGCAGATCGAATATGCCCGAGCTGTGCTCGCCAAGCCGGCTGACGCCAAGCCGTACCATATCCGGGAACGTACTTACGCCGAGAGGGTACTCAACCTTGTAGATGCCCCGGATGAAGTGAGCGTGCCTCTCCAGGCTTTCCGGATCGGAGATTTGGCAATTTGTGCCATTCCCTTTGAGGTCTTTGTGGAGATCGGCTTGGAACTGAAGCAAGAAAGCCCGTTTGCCAAGACGTTTACCATTTCTCATGCAAATGCCCATTTTGGGTACCTGCCGACCTTGCAGCAGCACGCTTGGGGTGGATACGAAACCTGGCTTGGCACCTGTAACGTGGAAATTGAGGCAGCCCCGAAGATTGTCGCGTGTTTACTAGGGATGCTTCAGGAACTTCGATAGTCTCCCGTGCGGGCACGGAGCCGCCGCTCGCATGTGAGGATTTCCTTTCGCGGTTGATGCTTTTTTCACGGGCGTCAACTCGAGCCGGGGTCCGCAGTCCGATCGATGATCCAGTTCACGACGCATTTTCGGCAGGAAGCATTTCTGGGACCGAACGATTCGGCGGATATCTTTGAGTGGGTACTGCGGCGCTGGCCGCGAGAAGAACCAGGGGATCTTCAAGAAGCTGGTTCCACGGCAGCATGGGGAGTTACAGCAAAGCCTCAACTCGGCGAAGGTTGAATTAATCCTTTGATCTTGTTCAATTAATCCTTCGATCTTCCAGTAACGCGTTGTCCATGGGCACCCGAGTAGGGAAGATCTCGAAAATTCTCAGACGGGTATTCGTTTTACTCACGTTGTTTATGCTAGTCGCGTAGGCGGAAAGATGAGGCAGGTGATAGAGTTCGATATATTGCTGGTTGCACACGCAAAGACGAACTGGAATCGTGGGCCATTCTGCCGATCGCGTTGCCGGCCAAACGCGCTGACGGTAGCTCTCAGTTGGGTGATCATCTTTGGGCTTTGGGCCGGTGAACTGCCGTCTTTCGCGACGGATAATCCCCAGGCAACGGTACCCCAGACAGATACCGCCCCGCTCTTGGGGACTGAATTGCCCTATGAACCCACCGAGAACTATCACGAACGCATCATCCGGGGTTGGCGGGTCCTTGTCCACCGGTCTCTGTTGGAGGAGCACAGGGAGCTGAGTGATCGAGTGCTTGAATTGCTCGATATTCAACTTTATGCCATTGTCCGGACTGTGCCCGAGCGAGCGGTGGACAAACTTCGGGAAGTCCCGATATGGGTCGAGCACTCAAGCACCCGAGTTACCTGCGCTTGCTACCATCCTTCACGAGGGTGGCTCAAAGCGCACGGGATGAACCCCGACAAAGCCGGAGCAGTGGAAATCGGCAATGCTGAAACATTTCTCGCTTGGACCTTGAGTCAGCCCTCGATGGTGCTCCACGAACTTGCTCACGCGTATCATCATCGCTTTTTAGGGGGGTATGATAATCCGGAAATAAAGGCCGCCTGGCATCAGGCAGTGGAAAGCGGGAAATACCTGCGTGTTCTTCACTGGGGAGGAAGCCGTCGCCGTGCTTATGCGATTGAAAACCCGCAGGAATATTTCGCCGAACTTTCGGAGGCATGGTTCGGCGTTAACGATTTCTACCCGTTTGTCCGGGCAGAGGTAATTCAGCACGATCCGGAAGGAGCAAAGCTTTTGCGGAAACTTTGGGGCGGATAGAACGGTTTTTGCCCAGTAATGGGCAATTCTTAGCATCGGTGCAACAAAGATGCCGTGCCGAGTGCGGCCCACCAAGGTCCAGCTTTATCGAGGGTAAACCCTCCGCCACACCCACCGATTTTGCAACGCAAATTCAGGCGCGGTGTGCACGTTTGAGTCGCTTACCCTTTGAGAGTTCGCTACAAGGCGTTGCAAGGCAGCAGAATGTTGCAAAAAGCGGCTCGCAAACATTTAGGAGTTTTGCCGGCCTCACTGCACCGTTTTGGGGTTGTCAGGAACCGGCACGGAGCCTTGCGCTTTTGTCCGCGTGTGTGATCATCCGGGAGCGAGGGATCGCCGGCCGCGTTTGATGGCCTCATCGCGCACGGGAGCTGTCATCTCGTAGATTTTGTCCCACATGGCCTCCATGGCAGGAGTCCACCGGTGCCGCCTACGCGACATCGCTACCTGAGCCGTCTCATAAAGTTTTTTCTTCCCATAACCCTTGGTGACGATGCCATCCAAGAACCAAGCGAAAGAGGGAATAAACTTCGGTAGGGGTTTGCCCGTGCCGGTGATCAAAGCCATTGCCCCGACATAAGCCCCGGTGTTCAGTAGGGTGCCGATGGAGGTCTTCGTGTGATCGCCGATAAGCGAGCCAACTTTCGTCGAACCTGTGGGGATAGGCCGGCGGCCATCCAGAATGACCTCGACCTGCGAATAGTCGTTCTTCAAGTCACTATTGGTTGTTAAGGCCCCGAGATTTACCCATTCGCCCACATAGGCATGGCCGAGGAATCCGTCATGGTACTTGTTGGAATATCCTTGGATGATTGATTCCTCGACTTCTCCACCAATCCGGCACACTGGGCCGAAGGAGTTTCCTTCGCGACACTTGGCCCCATAAAGGATAGTTCGACGACCGATATAGCACGGACCTTCAATCCGCGTAAAGGGATGGATCTCCGCATCGGTATCGATGTACACCGGTCCACCGTGTACATCGATCACCACCATAGGATGGACAAGCGCGCCGGGTGCAATGTACAAATCATCGGCATTTCCTCGCAGGGCGAAAGGTTGCTCTACCGTTCCTTCCATTCCATACCGGCCCATGGCGGCGAAATCTTCGCGGATCTGATCTGGGTTAGCCAAAATCAAATCCCAGATATATTGCCAGGTTGGCACTTCTGCTTCGACTAGAGGTAAATTCTCCGGGATAGACTTTAAAAGGCCTTCGAGACTACTTCGGTCGAGCTTTTGTAAATCATCCCGGCTTACCCGAGCGACGAGAAGCTCGCCATCGGAATCCAAAATGACCTCGCTTGGCCCAATTGAGGGATACTCCCATCCGGACGCTTTAACGCGACCATGCACGAATAAAACATCATCCGGGGGTTCGAAAATCCGGTCTATCTCATTAACGGGCCGGTAGGAGTCCGCGCGGTAGACCGCTTCCATATACGGTGGCATAATCAGCACCACGTGGTCCGCTTGCCACTTGCGAATGAGCTTTTCACCCAAGGAGCTCATGCCGCAGCGAAGCGCGAAAATCGGCCGACTTAGTGCCAGAGGGTCGAAATGGTAGCGCTTTGCCGAAGGCCAATCTACCAGCACCAATCGCATAAACGTTTCTCCCTCACCGCCTGCGGGTTCGATTTTTTCTGGAATTTCCGATTTGTACGACGGCGGAATATCCGATCCTGCTGGCCCAGATGGCGGAGACCCACATCTGACTGGCTCAGATGGCTGAATCTCCGATCATCTTTGCCTAAATCCGATCATCTTTGTCCAGGTGCAAGAAAGGAAAACTTTACCTTGCGAAATCGATAATCAAGCACGAAACACAGTATAGAATAGCTTCTAGTTTTTGGGGACTTCCTCTGCACTCCGATGGTAACGTGACACGATTGCGACGGCGTACCGCTGAACGCAGGACTTCCCCCACACGCAGGGGGTGAGGCCAGAAAGACAAAAATCCTCCAAGCCGCCCCGGAATTTCCCGCATGTTTGGGTTCTCTTTTCTAGAGAAATTCTCTGCACATTTTTCTGGCCATTTGAAGGGCGAACCCAGGCGGCTACCCGGGCAAAGGCAAATTTGCACTGCCTCATCAAGTGGCAGCGAGCCCCGCGGCAATCTCCAAAGTGAAGGCCGCCGAACGAACTTCGCGATGCGAGGCTTCCCGGCCGGGCGTCCGCAAAACCTTTAGTCCGTTATGCGACACTCAAAACTTTCGCGAACCCTCAAAACTTTTGCGAACAAGCCCAAAAGTCGCCGGTCGTTGAGCCATCAGGTTTTTGGTGCGCCCGGCTTATTGGCCTGGATCCAGCGGTAATAATCGATTAGTTTCAAGTCGCTTGCTGCCTCCTCGTCCAAGAAGATGGTAACATCGCGATGAAGTTGCAAAGCACTCGCCGTGATCATACTGGTGACTGGACCCTCGATGGTGGCCGCGACGGCCTTCGCTTTGCTCTTCCCGCTGGCCAAAAGCATTATCTTACGTGCTTCCAAAATGGTACCGACGCCCATGGTAATGGCGTAGATCGGCACCAAATCCACCCGCCCGTCGAAAAACCGAGCGTTGTCTTCGATAGTCTGCCGGGCCAAAGTTTTGATGCGAGTCCGCGAACCGAGAGAGCTGCCCGGCTCGTTAAAAGCGATGTGGCCATCGGCCCCGATGCCGAGAATCTGAAGATCGATCCCGCCGCACTGCCGAATCCGCTCCTCGTACCACCTGCAAAACGCCTCATAGTTGTCGGTGGTACCCGATGGGATATAGATATTCTGTAGCGCAATATTGATGTGTTTAAACAGCTTTTCATGCATGAAGTAATGGTAACTTTGAGGGTGGGACTTCGGCAGACCCACGTACTCGTCGAGATTAAACGTCGTGACCTGGGAAAAATCTAAGCCTTCCTCGCGGTGCATGCGGACCAGCTCACGGTATAAACCCTCCGGTGTGCTGCCGGTAGCCAAACCAAGGACAGCATTAGGCTTGGCATTTAGAACTCGTGCCACCATCTGAGCAGCGGCTTTGCTCATTGCTTCGTAATTCGGATAAATCACGACTTCCATGGCTGCTCCCCTCCGGTAAAAAGACAGTTTCGCCCAATTGTGGACCTAACTTTTTTAATCACTTGACTTTTTCCCGTGACCGTTCACGAGAAGGATACATTTGAGCAAAATGCCCGAACGCGTGTTACCCTTAGGAGACTTTCTCCATATGCTCATGTCTTTGGGGAAGGAATTCTTCCGTCCTCGCGTGACAATTCTGCTGCTCCGGATGCCGCTCTACCTCTGAAAAACGTTGGATTGAACCAGACGGCCATTGATGCGAAAGGGCAGAAAGATCCTTATCCCGTCTTTAGCCGCCATTTCCCTTGGTGACAGAGCTTTCCTACGCCACCATCGTTTTTTCGCTTTCCGCTCCTTCCGCGGGAAGGTATGGTGAAACATTATTTTTCCCGATCAATTGGATCCTCAATCAATTGGATCCCCGAAAATTCCCTTTTAATCCACATAGGGTAGCTTTGTAAATTCTGGCCCAGCCGCTCGCCCCCGCTCTTTCGCCGAGAATCGGCGACCATATCGGAAATCCGAAGGATCCCCCAATATGGGCCCTTAAAGCGAGGCCTCAGCCGCCACGTTTCCCGGGTTTCTTAGCCGCGATTGAACTGCCTCACCTAAAGGTGCATCCTGTTTGTGGGTTGATTTTAGCGCGCGAGAGCTCCGAGGAAAAATCGGAAGCCAAGAGTTTGACGATTGGTATCCTTTTTGTCAATCGGGCGACTGAAGATGGTGGCCCGACTTTTGCCTCCGTTCCTGGACTTTCAGGAGTCGGCCTGCATTTACCGGTAGCTCGACGGCCGCAAAGCGGATGGCAAACTGCCGAGAGGGCGGCATGGCAGAATATTGCGGATTACCGCTAAGCAACATCTGCCCAACAGCCCAAAACCCCTGCGTTACTCATAATTAGGGCCGCAACACGCTGCAAGGAGTGTTCCCGACCATTTTCGTGCAGGGCCAAACGTGGCAACAATTTAAGGCAGTCCTTCCGGTAAGATACGCGGAGTAAGCCGACAACCCCCGGGTCGCGGGTTACCCATCTGATCCTGAGTTCATTGAGCTTGAGCTACCACGACGACCCCCGGTTAGGGGGTTACCCAGCCGCCCTTTACAGTTGTGCCGGTATTACCCGCGGAGATACCCGGGTCCTCCCGCAAGCGGGAATAATATCCCCACTTGTTTCGAAAGGCCCCTCACCAAAGGGCTTACACCGCCGGTTCCAAACAACGGGGATCGTCAAATTTGGGATTATTGACCCGGGACGTAATGGGCACAGCCTCCATCCGCTCCTCTGGGTAAGGTTGTAAAAGGGATCGAAGCTGCGAAAAGTCCGTGATTTGGGGGTCCAACCAGCTCGCATAGTGTTCTGGAGAAAGAATCACAGGCATGCGGTCGTGAATGGGCCGCATTACCTGATTTGCATCTGTCGTCAAGATGACGCAGGAATCCAATGCCGAGCCGTCCGGTGCCTCCCAATGATTCCATAGTCCTGCGAAGGCAAACAGTGTGTCACCTTTTAAACAAATGAAATATGGTTGTTTACCACGCGGCAACTTACGCCATTCATAGAAGCCGTCTGCTGGTACGAGACACCGACGGTAGCGAAACGGTACGCGAAAGGCCGGTTTTTCCTCCACCGTTTCCGACCTTGCATTGATGAAGGCCGGTGCGCCTTTCAATTCCTTGACCCAATGCGGAACCAACCCCCACTGCATAAAAAGGCATTCGCGCTCGAGGGGTGAATCGAAGGGAAATCGCGTCCGAACGGCTAGAATTGGCTGGCTTGGCGCGATGTTAAACCGTGGAGGGAAATCCGGGACCGTGGATATGCCGAATTGCTCAGCGATCTGTTTGGCTGTGGCGCGCAGCGTGAATCTTCCACACATGAAGCCCTACTCCGAAAAACTACTACAGGCCGGCTCAAAATTCGCGCCGTACCATCGCGAAGCAAATAGGGGGATCCGAATCTGGAGAACGATTCCCCGGTACAACGGCAGGCAATTGCTGAGCGGAAACTGAAGCGACATGTTCCCGGTATCCGGCTAAACTTCGGTTGTACCCTTCAATAAAAGCTGCTCGAATTGCTTCGCATTTTTTGGCGCATTTGCTTCCCAGTCATTGTTAAAAAATGCATACACGGCACAGGTCTTCAAAAAAGCGGAAACTCGAGCAGCCCATTCCCGCAACTCCGCCTCGGAGTAATCGTAGCGGTAGAGTTGCCGCCCTAGCCCATGAAACCGAAGATAGAGAAAGTCGGTTGTGGGGATAATTTCCGCGGGAAGCCGCAGGTGACTGACTGCCACAAACGCCGCCTTATGGTGCTGAAGCAGTTGGGCAGTATCCTTGCACCACCAACTGGGATGGCGAAACTCCATGGCGTACCGGTAATCTCGAGGCAAAACCGCCAGAAATCGCTCCACGCGGTCCAAGTCTAAATGGAACGACGGCGGTAATTGCCAAAGGATCACTTGCAATCTTTTTAAGGGCTGTATTCTTTCAAGAAAAATCTCCAGGTCGGTCGCGAAATTTTCGAGTCTGGCCAAATGGGTTACCGACCGAGCGCCCTTGAGCACAAGATGAAACTCTTCGGGAAGTCGGGCGTTCCAACTAGCGATCATTGCCGGTGTCGGTATCCGGTAAAACGTCGCATTAACCTCAACCGTACAGAATTTCTGGGCATAATAATTTAACCAATCCCGAGCTTTGACACCTTCCGGATAGAAGCGACCTTGCCAATCGGCGTAACTCCAGCCAGATGTACCCACGTAAACGCGCGGCTTTTGTTTTCGCATAGCCGCCTCTCCGGAGTTCGCTTAATCTTGTGGATTAGTAGAATACTTACTTGCATATTAGCAGAGTGCATGTTTTTCACAAATTGCACTCTAATTCCGCACATATTTCGCAACGGCGGGGCCCTTTGCAATGGTGTAAACCTGACGTCAGTTTGCTCACGTTTCAAGCCAAGGGAAAATTTTATTCTGCGGCCGATTTTCGGCGATGCGTGACCGAACCCTGATTCTTCTCGATTCAATCGTCAAGCCTCCAGGAGCTCTGTGGTAGAAAAGGCCCCTACTCACCTCGACGTTCCTTCTCATTACTCCCTTTCTCGTTCCTTCAATGTGACGGTTACACCCCCGAATGCCCCAGTTCACTACCAATCGCTCTCACCCGCGAAAACCGCGCCCGAGGTGAAAGAGGATTTCGGCTGCCGTCTCTACTTCCTCGAGGGATATCCACTCATCGGCGGTATGAGCTTGCTCGATGGCGCCGGGTCCAAACACGATTGTTGGAATTCCCGCCGCTACGAAGAATGCAGCATCGGTAGCATAGGGAGCTCCTAACATCTCTCCACGACCCGCGATTTGCTCCGCGAGGTGTGCAAGCTGTCGAGCGATCGATTGATTCGACTGATCCGGGAGCGGAAGGCCCACCATTGAAGGCTCCTCATGCTCGATGCCTTCCCTCAAGCCCGTCCGCTCTTCGATCCATCTAATCAGCTCTTCCCGGGCATCAGTAGGGGATTCGTTTGGCGCAAGCCTCCGATCAATTTCAATGGTGCAAGAATCAGGGACGGTATTGACGCTGACCCCGCCAGTGATAGTGCCGACGCTGACAGAGGGCTTTCCCGAGCGACCCACCGCGCGCTTTTGTGCGAGTTGATCTCCGTATTCTTCGATTGCGCGTAAAACATGGGCCATCTGGTAGATAGCGTTGATCCCCCGATCAGGAAAAGCACTGTGGGCCGCTTTACCTCGGGCATGACAACGCCAACGGACCACCCCTTTATGCTCAACAATCACGTTTAAGCTCGTAGGCTCCGCAACAACGACGGCCGCGGGATGAAAATCGAATGGCGGCCCAGCATCTCCGGAAACCGATTTTTGGCCGCCGGTACCCATCAACCGAGCCAAAGCCTGAGAGCCTGAGAAACCGAATTCTTCATTTACCGTAAACGCAACCCCTAAGCGAACTCCCGTTTGCTTTGGCTGGCTTAATAGCCTCTGCAAAGCAAGGAGTATTGCGGCCATCCCGCCTTTTACATCACACGCCCCGCGGCCGTAGAGGCGACCACCGATGACGCACGGGTCAAATGGCCGAGCCATCTCCGGGCTTGGCGGCACCGTGTCCATGTGCGCCGAAAAGACCAGGAGTGCTCTGTCATCCTGATTCTTTGAAACGGCGGAATGACTCTCCTGCGGGCCTGAAATATCCGTCTCTACTGCCACGATATTCTCTCGGCCGGGATCCACGGGCTGACGCCAAATTGCAAGCCCCCAGCTTTCCAGCAGTTCCGCCAGAAAATTGGCAATCCGAGCCTCACCGCACTCTGGAGGCATTTCCACACGACCCATCGGATTGACGCTCGGAATGGCAACCAACCGGCAAAGAAGGCCCTCTGCCTTCAGTGACTCACCCCGCACGGAGCCAAGTTCCACGTTTTTGCTCATCTTCGAGGTCTTAGTTTCTTAGATACCAATTATTTCCCAAATGTCTATAAAACTTGCCTATGGGTTCAGTGGATGAATCCTGAGGCTTATCCAATGGATCCCCTAATCTCAGGCATGAATGCCATCAGCTTTGTGGCTAAAATCCGGGAGCTGGATCGCCGAAATTCGAATACATTATGCGGCAAATAGAAAAGCCGATCCAAACTGTAAGCATCATACCATTTCCAACATTCTGGATATTTCCAACATTCTGGGCAAGCAGGGTAATGGCGAGTTCAAAGCGCATGCGGACCTTGCAATCACCGCGTTCCCAGCTTCCCGCCATCGCACCGCTTTCTGACCGGTTGTGAACCGCTTTGTCAAGACACGCGAGCAAGAAAACCGTGTGGAAAATGGGGCAGTCGGCAAAAAGTTGAGGACAAAAAGGGGAACCGCCGGGAAAACGATTACTTCGAAGGCGAGCAAGGAACTGGTGTTGAAGGAAACAAATACATTAGATTTTCATGCCCTAAATCTCAGCACGACGACGGCGCGGTGGGTTCGCACCGGCTACTGAGACTGCGAAGTTCGTGCACGGCTGCCGACATCTTGAAATAGGGTTCCGACACTTTGAGCAACGGTTTGGCAAAGTCAGCCGGCGAAAAGCTGCGGAAGATGCGGGAGTGCAAATAACCAAATTTTCTCAAGGGAATGCGCGCTGATTGGTGCGAGTGAAGCTACTCTTACGAGGTTTGGACAAAAGTGGTCAGGGGCGGGTTTCCAAGACTATGGGCTCGTGGGATCCATCGGCTACCACGCGAATTGGAACTGACCATTGACAGCTTCGGACTTTGCAAAGTCCCTCCCGGCCCTCCTGGCAAATGAAGTAAGTGACGGTAACTTTTAGAGGAATCTCGCCTGAGTCCCCTTGTACGGGTATTGAAATTGTGGACTGAGTTTCGGGATTCTTGAGCACATGAGTCCGACCCAAATGCGAATCCACGATGGCAAGATTTCCCCGCGGTTTCCCAACATCGGCCAAACTTATCTGAAAGCTCAACGGGGCCAGCGGATTCAGTTTATAGTTGAAAGGCAGACGCAGGTTTAATTGAAAGGTCAAGAGACCGTTTTTTATGCTGCGTTCGACCGGATCTAGAAGGATTTCGTCCCTACCGGCCAATTCATCTTCTTCAACCGGAGCAAAGTCTATCGAGGGCGGCTCAAGCCCTTTCAAAACTAACGTGGACACTTTTCCACCGGTTGCGAGATCCACCACCCGGATCAAGTGATTGTTCGTATCCGCCACAAAAAGCCGACCTGCCGCCGCCGTGATTCCGGCCGGTTCATTGAACGTCGGAGGTTCGTCTGTAAAGCCTTTTTCGCCACTTCCGACGAGGGTTTTTGTTTGACCGGTGGCAGGATCAATGACACGAATTTTATTGTTGTACGTGTCTGCGACGAATAGTTGACCCTCGTAAAACACTACCCCTAACGGGTGCTGAAATCGGGCCGATTGCGGGGGTCCGTCCACATCACCAAAGGTAAACAGCCTTGCCATGGGAAGCCACGCGGTGCCTGCCACCGTTCGGACGCCACCTTGACCCCGAAGGGGTACGGCGCGGATCGAACTTCCCTCGCTATCCGCCACGTAAAGCCACAAACCATCCGTAGCCAATCCGCTAGGCTGAGCAAACGCCGCAAACCCCAGTTCAAAAGGCCGCCGCGGCAAGAGAGGACCATCGATAATATCCTCGCGGCCATTGCCGGCAAAGGGTTCGATGACCTGCTCATTCAGTCGCATCCGCCAAATTTGGTGGGGTCCCGCCATGGCAATATAGAGGTAATCTTCGTGGATCAGCAAATCCCACGGGCTTGCCAACGGCTGTCGGAGCGGAGCGCGACTGCCCGTCACGACCGGTTGACGGTTCTGCACCTCGGTGCCGGCAATGGTCCGCACCTCGTTTGCACGGAGGTCGACTTTGCGGATCAGGTGATTGCGGGTATCGGCGACATACAACAGATCCCCTTTCAACGCTAATCCTTGGGGATCATTGAATTGGCAAGAGGAGAAATCGCCGTCTTTGCGACCGCGTCGCCCCTCGCCGATCATTGCCAACACATTCCCCTCAAAATCGGTCACGACGATTCGATGGTGCCCGCTATCGGAGATAAACAGTCGACGCGAATCCTCGTCGGCAAGGATTTTGCCTGGATAGCGAAGTGGGGTGCGACTTGGCTGCCGCGTCTCCAGCCCAAAGACCAGGGGAGTCTCGTCAATCAATCCCCGCCGCCGGTAGTCTGGCAGGGCACGCCGCAACAGAGCGTCCAAGGTCTCGAAAGTGGTTTCCCCGCTTGTTCCCCATACCGCGTAGCCCTCGGGATCGATCAGGATGAGTGTGGGCCAAGCGCGGACACCGAACCCATTCCAAAGTTCATGGCGTGCGTCGTTGACCACTGGATGCCGGATGCCGTAACGGCGAATCGCCTCCACGATATTCTCGGAGCGGCGCTCCGCGTCAAATTTTGCTGAGTGCACACCGATTACGACCAATTCCCGCGGATAGGCACGCTCCAGTTTTTCCAGCTCCGGCAGTACGTGCATGCAGTTGATGCAACAATAGGTCCAGAAGTCCAAAAGAACGAACTTCCCCCGGAGCTGCTCAAGGGTGATTGGACCCGCACAATTAAGCCACTCAAGCCCTTCTGGCCATGGTGGCACACGGATACGCTGCGAAAAGGGGCGTTCTTGACTCATAACGTCATCGGATATGACCAGGTTCCCAAATAAGGCGACCAGCAAAATCCAGTAGAGGTGAGGGCGCAACATCGCTCGATCTCATTCCGAGAACTAAGAGAAGGTTGCTAGGGACTTCTCCGGCAGGACCTAATTAACCCTTCCGCGAAAAAAAGTATCACGAAATACAAAAATGAAGACCGAACTCATTGGTTCCAATTGAAGCAAATGCACCCCCGCGCAATGTGTTGCGAGATGTTGTATTGAAAGCACCTTTCACTACGAGAACGCCGAGTGCGGGTTGCTCCCCGCGCAGTGGGAAACGAACTGCTGTATTGGTCACAGCTCCTCTGAGGGAACTCATTTCAGGACCTCCGAGGAGTCCTTTGACGAAATTTTTAGCAACGCACTTTCTGAAGGAAAGGCCCAACGAGAAAAAGGCCCATCTTTTGCGCTCCGTATTTCGTCGAGGCAGAGGAGCCGTCAAGCCCCGAAACCCCTGGGGGACCGTGCGTTCGCGGGAATGATTAAAAAACTTCCGCTGCAAAAGACGAGGACCCTCGAATCATTACCCCCGAAAGTAGGATAGTTCTTATCGCACTCTCGGAACGATGCCCGGCTTGGTGAGCCCCTCGTGGGCCTAAGCGTACTGCTTATGGCGGGCTTCAATCCTCACGTTATGACCCGCCATAACGCCCTCGCTTTAGCTTATTCCTTCAAGGCACCCCTCCTTGCCTTTAAAGCACCCCTCCTTAACTTGTTGCGTTCTCATGCTCCTTCTTACACTTCTTGTACTGTTTCCTAACTTCTCTCATTTAGCTGGTCGCAACTTGTCACTTAACTCCTCTTAGCGCACGCTCCCAAAATCCGAATCGCATTGGCTCAATGGCGTGTTTTGGAAGCAGCTTCAGTTCCCAGGTTTAGTTCCTCTGGGCGACGGTCGTTCAAGGTTTTCACAGCACCGTTCATTAGACGCACAGAAAATTATCTTGAGACCAGGATAAAACGGTCACGAGGCGATGGTCGTCGGCGTGTGCTCGAGACAAGATCGTAAAAAACGGCCGGTGAGATTGTCAGGGAGCGATGCGAGTTCCTCGGGTCTTCCTGCTGCGAGGAGATACCCTCCGCGATCCCCACCTTCGGGCCCGAGATCGATAATCCAATCGGCCGTTTTAATGACGTCTAGATGGTGCTCGATAATGATGACCGTGTTACCCGCGTCAACGAGCCGGTTTAGAACCTGAAGAAGTTTACGAATGTCATCACTATGAAGCCCGATCGTCGGTTCGTCGAGGATATACAAAGTTCGGCCCGTACTGACACGGCTCAGTTCAGCAGCGAGCTTGATTCTTTGGGCCTCACCGCCTGAAAGCGTGGGTGAAGCCTGTCCCAAAGTCAGATAGCCGAGACCCACGTCCTGCATCGTGCGAAGCAATCGCTGAATGATGGGAAAGTTTTGAAATTCTTTGATGGCTTCCTCGACCGACATCTCTAAGATATCCGCGATGGACTTTCCGCGGTAAGTCACCTCTAACGTTTGGGGATTGAATCGCTTTCCCTGGCAAGCAGGACAGGATACGTACAAATCGGGGAGAAAGGTCATTTCGATACACTGCTGGCCGTGGCCTTCGCACGCTTCGCAACGGCCGCCCCGCACATTGAAGCTGAAACGCCCAGGCTTATACCCTCGCTCGCGCGACTCCCTTAATCCGGCAAACACCCGCCGAATATGATCGAAAACACCGATGTAGGTGGCTGGTGTGCTTCGGGGGGTTCGACCAATGGGGGAGGGATCAATTTCCACGACCTTGTCGATCTTATCCGCCCCGCGAATGGCCCGATACGGACCCGGTTTCGGACCTCCCAGCCCCAAATGGCGCCGCAAAGCCCGGGCCAAGGTCTCGCTAATCAGTGAACTTTTCCCTGCACCACTGACACCGGTGACACAAATGAAGACCCCGAGCGGAAAATCCACGGTAATGTTCTTGAGGTTATTCGTTCTCACTCCTTCGAGACGAATGCGGTATTGCGCGGACACGGATCGCCGTTGGCGGGGTAATGGGATTTGAAGTCGTCCCGACAAATACTGCCCCGTGATCGACCGGTAAGATTCGGCTAAGTCAGCCGGCGTTCCGGCGGCTACCACCCGACCTCCGTGGCGTCCCGCGCCCGGCCCCAAATCCAGAACCCAGTCGGCGGCTCGAATCATCGACTCATCGTGCTCAACAACGATGACCGTATTGCCGTGCTGCTGAAGTTCCCTCAAGGCCTCAATGAGCCGGGCATTGTCTCGGGGGTGCAGGCCGATGGAAGGTTCGTCCAAAATGTAGCAAACGCCAACCAAGCCTGCTCCCAGGCTGCTGGCCAGTCGAACCCGTTGGAGTTCACCACCGCTAAGGGTCTCTGTGGGACGGTCCAAGGTCAGATAATCAACGCCCACTCTGCGGAGGAAGTCGAGCCGCGACAACAACTCACCGACAATCGGTCGAGCGATCGGCTTTTGGGACTCACTGAACGTCAATTGGGCGATGAATCGCTGGGCTGCCTCCACGGTCATAGCGGTCAACTCGTGGATGGCTTGGTCGCTGATCGTTACCGCCCGCGCTTCAGGTCGCAAACGAGCCCCCCCACAATCCGGGCAAGGGAGACGCGAACGATAGTCCGCCAATATGCTTTCAAAACTCGAGGAACTATGCCGAAATCGTTCCTCCAGCCAAGGTAGGAGCCCAGTAAACTCCTTGCCATCTCCCCGAAGTAGTTGCCCAAGGGCTTTGGAGCCCAAATCGGCGAGAGGTGTTTCCCACAAGGCGCCGAGCTTTTTCAAGAACGGCTCAATCCAATCGCGGCAGGAGCGCCGCCAACTGGCAGGCATCTGGTCCCATAAAGGCATGGCACCCCCACCCAAAGGGAGCTTCCGGTTTTGGATGAGAAGCTCGGGATCGAATTGATCCACTACCCCCAATCCGTCGCAGGTCGGGCAAGCACCATAAGGACTGTTAAAGCTAAAAGTTCGAGGCTCTAATTCGGCAACACTAATCTGACAAGAGGGGCAGGCATATCGAGTGCTGAAGAGCCGCTCTTGCCACTCCCCACGTTCCTGACCTGCTGTTTGGTAACAGACAAGGAGCGCACCTTCGGCATGTTGGAGGGCAAAATTAACGGACTCCCGAACTCTTGCGGCAACCTCGGGACGTATGACCAGCCGATCCACCACCGCTTCGATGTTGTGGCGGCGCTGCCGGGCAAGACTTGGCGGTTGCTCCAAATCGACCAATTGGCCATCCACACGCGCTCGAACAAAGCCAAGTCTCCGTAGTCGAACAAATAGGTCTTTATGCTCCCCTTTTCGCCCGCGAACAAAAGGGGCCAATAGCATGACACGTGTGTTGAAAGGTAGTCGCAAAAGTGCCTCAATTACTTGCTCGGCTGACTGCCGCTGGATCGGTTGCAAACATTTAGGACACCGGAGAGTGCCCAACTTCGCATAAAGTAGCCGTAGGTAGTCGTAGATTTCCGTCGCCGTTGCCACCGTACTTCGGGGGCTGAAAAGACCGACCCGTTGGTCTACCGACAATGTCGGTGGCAACCCCTCGATCAAATCAACATCCGGACGCTCGAGCTGATGAAAGAATTGGCGGGCATAAAGGGAAAGGCTTTCCAGATACTGACGCTGTCCCTCGGCGTAAAGCGTGTCGAAAGCCAATGAGCTTTTACCGGAACCGCTCGGTCCGGTAATGACCACGAGCTTTCCATGGGGTAAATCTGCATCGATATTTTGAAGATTGTGAACTCGCACTCCGCGTAGCTGGATCGCTGTTCCATTCTTCGAACTGGAAGTCTTGTTAACAATTTTACGACGCGCAGACATCTGTTACTCTTATAAATGACACGTTGTTTTGTGCATTAAGTTGTGATTCTGAAGGCCAAACGAGTTACCTTCGTAACAGCGGCATTAGTGCCCTTTCGCGTCAAATTTTTAGTTAATCTCCTTGCCAATGTCCTAACCCAAGTGATCCTTGCTGCGCTCCCGCAGCGATCGCCGTTTCTGGAATCCTTGTTTCATTAATTATCAGGATTGTCCCTTGAAAGTCTTGCCAATGGCCGGTCGGTCTCAAATCCCCGGAACTGAAAAATTTTATAGGCTTGGTGCCGCCTCGCGAGGAGGGCCCACACATTGTCGAGCGGACTAAGCGGGGCCTAAGCTGGACTGAGCAGCTTAAGCCCCCAGAGCCGTGAATCCTAGATATTTTCGGCGACAATGTTATGATGCTTAGAAAGTCATGTTTGCGGAAGTACAGGCTAGTAGCAGGGCGGATTCGGAGAACATTTCATAGGGCCTAATACTGCTTGCTTGAGTTGTTAATTTGGTGATGAATCAGCGGTGAGTTGCCATTTGGACTTCGTATAAGTGCGGAGAAAAAGGTGCGGATCAAAATTGGGTGATTTCGACGCAGCTTGACGGCGGGGACCATTTTTGACCTGGCAAAGCTATCGAGGACCTTTAGACATTTCTAACTTTCGGCTTAAATTTCCTTTGAGGTTGTAGGTGTAGGTTTAGGCTGCCAAAGAATGTCTTGCCCGTCGACAAAGCTTCGTAATGCTTTCCCCCATCACTATCGGTTCCAGGTGAGACAGGATCGAGTTGGAGAAACTTCGGCCACTTGAGAATAGGATGTTGTAAAGTGTGGGCCCGGTGTTTTGACTTAGTTCTGGGCAGAGAGGTGGTTTCCGAAACCGGGGCCTTCAAATTGTAATCCTGCTTCTTTTATCCTATGTAGGTTTTTGAGGCGAACGCTGAAGAAACTTTCGGTTTTACCGTGAATGACTCGCGAAATCTGACAAAAAGTTGACAAAAAGTAAGTGACATAAACCAGCTAACAGGTGCTGTATGGGAAACTCGCTTCCCGGTTGCGGTCGCAGGCAGAGGTGCCGGTTTGTTTCCCGGCGGAAAGAAAAATTTCTCAGTTGCCGTCGGTTACCCCGACTTTTTGGGGAGAATTTCCGAGGGAATGGCATTTGCTCAACCCTGGGAGCGCTTTTTGTAGGGATCGTCGGGGTGCTGGGAGTCTTGTGGGCCGGGTGGGGAATTGCGCAGGATAAAGAATCTAAAGAAGAAAGTTCAACCCGGCGGCCGCTTGTGTTGCATGCCATGCTCGAAAATGAAACGATCACGCCGGGTACGGCCGGTTATATCCTTCGGGCGATCGACGAAGCAGAATCTCGGCAGGCAGAATGTTTGATTATCAGCCTGGACACGCCTGGTGGGCTACTGGAATCGACTCGTCAATTAGTCAAAAGGTTCTTAAATAGCCGGGTATGCATCGTCGTTTATGTCTCGCCGGCGGGAAGCCGCGCGGCCTCAGCAGGGGTGTTCATCACCATGGCCTCGCATGTGGCGGTCATGGCTCCCGGGACAACGATCGGCGCTGCCCATCCGGTGAGTATTGGGGGGCTACCTTTCCAGCCCTCGGAGGAGCCGGAGTCGCAATTGCGGAGCTTGTTTACTAGGCCTTTCATGGGTCTGAACTCGGAAATCAAAAACGACCGCCTGTCGTCCTGGGGAGACGGGAGGCGTGAATTTTTTGGGGGGCACGGCGAGTTCTTAAAGCTGATTCAGGCTGTAGAAGACCCGGCAGGGGTCCCAACACCTCAGATCGGTCCGTCGGATGAGCCGCCGGGTTCGACCCCCGAATCTTCCCTGACGGCTCAGGGAGAGGCCGACGAGAAGTCGGAAGCCTCAAAGTCGGAAAAGCCGGCGGCTGCCGAGAAAAACGCCAAGCGCGCTTCCAGCCCGATGGAAGAGAAGATCGTGAATGATACCGTCAGTTGGGCTCAGGCATTGGCAGAGGAACGCGGGCGGAATGCGGAATGGATTGTTCGAGCCGTTCGGGAAAGTGTCTCGATCACCGACCGCGAGGCAGTGGAGCTAAAAGTTGTCGACCTTCAGGCAAGCGATTTGAATGACCTGTTAGAAAAGCTCGACGGGCGACTGGTGCAGTTGCCGCAGGGGCCTTACACCTTACGAACGAAAGGGGCTACGCTTGAACAGATATCCATGTGGTGGGGGGAACGGCTGCTCTCCCTACTCAGTCATCCTCAGGTGGCTCTGATTCTTTTGATCTTCGGCTTTTACGGGGTTCTTTTCGAGCTTTATTCACCGGGTTGGGGCGTGCCCGGGACCGTAGGGTTGATCTGCCTGCTGCTAGGTCTTTACGGTTTATCCGTCCTTCCGGTAAATTACTTAGGCTTAGGGTTGATCGTCGTTGCGTTTGGGCTTTTTGTCGGCGAGTTGTTCGTGGCTAGCTATGGCTTACTCACTTTGGCCGGAGTCGCCTGTATGATTCTCGGGGGATTGATGCTGATCGAGTCGCCGACGGAATTCTCTGGCGTTTCCCTCAACCTGATCGTACCCATTGCTTTCGCAACCGGAGCGATTGTGTTTTTACTGATGCTGGGTGTGCTGCGTAGCCATCGGGGTCGAGTCCAGACAGGCGATGAGGATATCGCGGGACAAGTGGTTGAGGCAAAGACGGATTTCACGTTTCAGGAGGGGCAGTACGTAGGAAAAGTCTTGGTCCACGGCGAATGGTGGCAGGCCTCCAGCGATCAGCCTATTCGGCAGGGTACAATGTGCTCCGTTTTACGCCGCGATGGCTTGACGTTATGCGTGCAGCCAAAGACAGATTCCGCCGAGGTTAGCCGGTTCCAATAAAGCAAGTCATTTGAGAGTCGTGTGGCGAGCGTAGCAGGACCGTTGAATCACTTGTTCTCTACGTTTCCCATAGTTCAAAGTCTCGATTGGAGGCCTCCGCGGCATACCCACTCGCGGCGAATAACTTGCGACCCCGCTTTTTTGCAGGGGATCAGCGATTTGAGGGCGGGACCACCGATAACGGCCTCGCCGACGGGCTTTAGGCTCATAGAAGCTTGGACCTAGAGGTTGCGTTTGGCGGTAAGTTGGGCGTCTTACAGGGTTTTGAGTTTGCGAACGGTTCCGCGTAGTTCTGAGTAGTACTCAGCCGAAAAGCCGGCAAGTGCGGAGCGATTTAACCTCTTCGTTAGAAACAGCTCCAACTACTAGTTTCTCGGGGAGAAAATGCGGTTTGTCGTGGAGAAATTTGTGCGTCCAAATGGTTGTTTGCTTGAGGTGGTCCACAATACGATAATCATCCGCAATCACGGTGGTAGTTACGGACATCAAAGGGGGACGTGCGCCGGGCAGGCCTGTGGCGCAAGGTCGCGTTGGTTCAGGGGGGAGTTTGCTGCGACGAGGGAACTGTTACTTTAGTTTGAGGAGATTCATGCGATGGACGTCAACGCCGTGCAAATGGTAGGGTTATTCCTGGCTGTGGTGATCGCTTACTTCTTGTCGTGCATCCGTGTACTGTTCGAGTATGAAAGGGGTGTAATCTTCCGTTTGGGCCGCGTCCTGGGAAGGGCGAAGGGGCCCGGCTTGATTTTGCTCTTTTGGCCGATCGATCGGTTGGTCAGGGTAAGCCTTCGGACCTATGTGCAGGATGTGCCGCCACAGGATGTGATCACGCGGGATAATGTGTCGGTTACGGTGAATGCCGTGGTTTATTTCCGCGTCGTCGATCCGAGCAAGAGCGTCCTGGAAGTGGAAGATTACCGCTACGCCACGTATCAGTTATCGCAAACCACTTTGCGAAGCGTATTGGGGCAAGTCGAATTGGATGAACTTTTGGCTGAGCGGGAGAAAATCAACCTCCATTTGCAGGAAGTGATCGACCGGCACTCTGGCCCTTGGGGCGTCAAGGTGTCTCTGGTGGAATTGAAACACGTCGATTTGCCGGACCAAATGCGTCGCGCTATGGCCAAGCAGGCGGAAAGCGAACGAGAACGCCGTGCCAAGATCATCCATGCGGAAGGCGAATTTCAGGCGGCAGCCAAGCTTCGCGATGCGGCCAAAATTCTCGAGGAACAGCCGAAGGCTTTGGTCATGCGATACCTCCAGACATTGGTTGAAATTGGTGCCGAGCACAACACGACAATCGTCTTCCCGGTACCTATCGAATTGCTTGCCCCCATGTTTACCCGCTCGGAACCGAAGCCTGCGAATTAGTCGCTTCGCAAAGCACCGGTTTCCAGCATTTCCCTGATCGGCATGGACTGGAAAACGCGGTGGCGGAAAAGGCAGATTCGGTCTATCGGGTATTTTCGCTCGACCCGAGTTTTTGGAGATTTTTGAAATCAAGCTCCGCCTTCAGTGAAAAAACTCCCGGAGTCATGGGGTTTTCGTGGCCCATTGCCGCGGGTCGAGAAGCTTGGAATCTCGGGGGCCAGTTATTGGGATGAAAGCCGCCTCGGATCAACCGGTTTCTAATCGGGGGGATACAAGGCGTCTTAAACCGAGCTTTCCCCCGTAACTCCGGGATCAACACCGCGATCTTTTGCCCCCGACGCTCTTGCGGAGGAGGAAATCCGAAGCGGAGCAAAGAAATCTTCACTTATTGGCGTCCGCCCGGTGGCACGAGGTCCCTCGTCTTTTTATGGCCGACCGAGAATACAAATGTTTATGGCCAAGCAGGAGTACAAAAGGGCATAGTGTCCGCCAGCCGGACGTGCTGTGGAATCGGTGGTTGGGTGCCCAAATGGGGTCTAAGCGGAGCTTGAAGGCTTGGTGGCCATGATCACCGAATTCATATCTTCTGAGCGAACCACCAGCTCAGGGGAGTTGAACCCGGCACTGATTAGATCCTCGCAAAACTCCTCAAAAGTGAATGTGTTTCCGCGGGCAGTGGCAACCAGCATATTGACGGCAAATAAGGCCCCTTGCAGAGGGCGTGTGCGGTCCGGCGCCATCACGATATCGCGAATCGCGATTTTACCGCCCGGCTCTAAGGCCTGGAAAACTTTGGCGAAAAGGGCACGGTTATCTTCCCGAGCGTGTTGATGAGCAATGGCGCTGACCCAGGCGAAGTCGGCACCGGCAGGAAGCGGATCCCGATAAAAATCCCCAGCTACCAAGTGAATTTGTTTCGCCTGGGGATGATCGGCCAACCGGCGTTTTGCTTGCTCAATAGCATGCGGCAAGTCGAAGATGGTAGCCACGGCGTTCGGCCTAGCGCCCAAAAAAGCGAGCGTCCACGTACCGGAGGCACCCCCTACATCCAAAAGATGGTGAAAGGGCGGGGGACCCAGCTTGGCTACTAAACTGTCGGCAACCGGCGACGATACGACGTGCATCGCGGCGACGAAGGCATCTCGGTCGGCTTCCCACCCTCGGATGCTGGCAGGCCGTGGGGCGGGAATCCCGGCTTTCACAGTCCATGCCATCTGGGCCCAGGCACGGAAAATGTTCATGCGATGTAAAACCATCGGGAGAATGGTTTCTGGGTGATGGAGGCTCAAGCTTGGTTGAAGACTGGCCGGAACGCTGTAGCGATCTTCAACTTTCTCCAAGACCCCCAAGGCGGCTAAGGCGTCAAGCAGAATCCGTGTGGCGCGAAGATCACTACCGAGCTTGGCCGCGATTTCTTCCCCCGTGAGCTGCTGCTTGCCAAGGGCATCGAAAAGTTCGAGTTCTGCGGCAGCCCCCAAGATGCAGCCCGACATGAACGCCGTGCCCCACTCTAATAGGTCCTGTCGGGTTATCGGCTTGGTCGTCATATTGCGAGTTCTTCTCCGTAAAGCACGGGGGGAATAGCAGCAGGAAAGTCGATAATTGTTGACGATGCATGCTCTTGCTCAACGGCTCTTTTTTGCACACCGGAGCAGATTGCCGGAACACTCCAATCCAAGGTTCAGGCGTCGGTAGAAATCCTGCGCGGAGCAAGATTTGAGCTAGCCTCGGCAAGAAATTCCCTGCAAGCCAGGGGGTTATCCACTCGTCAAGCGATAAAGCACTATCATCCGTCACACTTTGTGAATGCGGCCAATTCCTACCGCGATCGTACCACAAACCATAGGCGTTGGCTTTTTAGGGGTTTCAGTTTCACTACGCTAATGCTGCGCTTCTGTGCTCCCTGAAAATCAGAGCCGGGAAACGTTGCTCCTCTAATAGTGGGTGGCAGACCTCCGTTTGGATCCAAATTATCTCTACTTATCTCTACGAAGCCTCGCCGGCCGGAGGGGCGGGCACACCGTCTGCGATTCCAAAAACCGGCCCAAAAGTGGGGACAGCCCACTCTAGCCACCTGATTGCTATTCGGCTCGATCTTCAATTAGACTAACAGAGGATAATCGAAACAAGCGCTGAAACTGCGAATAGCCCTAATTTACGTAGCCCATTGATCTGAGTCATCGATATTCACCTTCTCACCCTGGCCGCAACGCTGAGGGAAAACTGTAGTGCTTACAAGCCACGAGGTGTTTGTGACAGTTGGGTGGGGTTTCGGGGATCGTTGATCGGCGGGGTAGTCCGATGAAGTCTCGGTACGAGCAATTGGGCATAAAGATTGGCGACCGGCTCGACGGGTGAGTTTTTTGAATGGGGCCAAGTCGTGTTTGACGCGGAAGCCGTCATGCTGACCCTGATTACTCATGGACACCTTCTCGACGAAGAAAGTCTTGAGTGGATTGACCGTGAGTTGATCCTGCCGGCAGTGCCACCGGTGCGGAGTTTTGGGAGGGCCGCTCGCGCGGAGGCCGCGCCTTCGGAGACGGCGGATTCGCCGCTAATCTTCGCGTCTGACCAGCTTCATCGTATCGGAGCGTTGGTGGGAGCGGGCTGGGTCCGGGAATTGGGCCTACGAGTTCGGGCCCTCACGGTGCAGCCATGGTATCTCCACGTCGTGTGTCTTGCGGTCGAATACTCAATTGATCAATTGCGTCGGCATTCGGAGGGCGTCATTCAAAAAGCCTTGAATTGGAGGCGTCCGGTTTGGTCAGAACATTATGCGAAGCGATATCTTTTCGAAGTAACAGAGGTTGAGCGTTGGGCCGCTTATGTGGAATGGCATAATTTGGCATCGGGGTGGGATGCTCGCCCATGGCCCTTCCTTCAGGCGGCAAGTGCAGGCGGGTCCTCGTCCTTGGAATTTACAGATCCCAAGTAAAGAATCGCAACTGCCATTTTGCCGCGAAATTCCAAGTTCTAATGCGGTGATCCAGTTTCATTTATCATTGGTGTTAAGTCAGTGTGGGGTCTCGCGTGTGGAATACAGATGAGCATCATCGGATGGCGCACAACACTCCGTGAGTCCTGTTTTCGATTTATCTGCAGCCGGTTGCATGTGAAATCGTTTGCCAAAAAGAGGAAGTTTTCGAGCTCTATCTAGTGCCTTTGCTTGATGAGTACGGGGACAAGTCGGAGGGCCGCGATGGGCCGCCCATACGTATGGATGGACCGCTCCTAGGTCGAATCCCCCAACACCACTAAAAAAGGGCCGCCCATACGTATGGGTGGACCGCACCAACGGAACCACTAAGGAATCTGGGATGAATGTGCCGGCCTTGCTTGCAGAGGGGCCACTCGCGCTTCTAGATGTCCAGTGATAATCGAACAGCGGTTAACTTACTTGATGGGGTGGTTTTAGGAATAACTTTCGTTTGCCGTTCTGGGTGAGAACCACGCATGCTTTAATTGACTTGGCGGAACGGTTTGCCCATGCCGTGCCGCCGAGATCAATCATGAATAAGTGGGGGTCGTTCGACCCTACCAAAGACTACGATCCTTCGGTTATAATGCACGGCAGGGCTCTAAAGTATCGAATTATGCCCCGCAAAATTGCACACTGATCGCGATAAAAGCGGATTAAATACTGTCTTGAACTTTAGCGAGGGCCCAAGCCCTCCGGCGGAAAAAGTGGAATCGAGACCACTGGTTTACAATTGAGTCGGAAATCGTAGAGTGCGCGGTTCAGCGTGGCGTGGACACTCGCGAAGTGCAGATACAAGCTCATATAGCCGATTGACCACGCAGTTTGAAAGGCGAATTGAAAGATTGCCTGCTTTGGTCATTCGATAAGAGAGTTTATACCGGTGGGTTCTCGTACCGCAGCTCTGCGAATTTGGGACCAAAACTTAAGAATCAAGGTTACTAGCCATGCCGGTTCGCATGGAGTTGTCGCGAATATTGATCAGTGAAATCAACGATCAGCAAATCATCTGGCTGAAGGAAGTCGATGGGAAACGCTCGTTCCCGATCGTGATCGGTTTGTTCGAAGCGACAAGTATCGAACGTCGGGTCAAGGGGCAGCAATTCCCCCGGCCAATGACCCATGACTTGATTCTCAGTGTGATCGAGCTCCTGGGTGGGGAACCTCAGGATGTGATCATCAGCGAACTCCGCGAACACACCTATTACGCTAAGCTACGAATTCGCCGGGAAGGGGAGCTTATTGAGGTGGACGCTCGCCCGTCGGATGCAATCGCCGTAGCCGTAACTTGCCGGCCACCGCTTCCCATTTACGTCAACGAGGAGGTTTTGAACGAGGCGATACCGGAGTAAAACGCGGGTGGACCGGGTTTTCTGCTTTGTAAAATTGGTGAGGCCGGTTTTCTGCTTCGCGGGGTTGATGGGGCCGATCGCCTCTCGCCATTAGCGCAGCAAAGCGCCGGTGCCCAAGCAAAGCTAAGTTTTCATAATGCATTGCCACGGCTATGAAGAAGCGAATTCCTGAAGCATCTCCGCCAGCAGTTCCAGCGGCAAACCAACAACGTTTGATTCACTTCCTTCGAGAATGTGAACCCAGCCGATCCGGTCTTGATAACCGAACGCCCCGGCTTTACCCACCCATTGCCCCGAGTCGAGGTATTCTTCAATAACTTGTTCGTCGAGTGGATCCATTCGAAGTTTGGTTTCGGCAGCCCGCAGCTGTCCATGCCCTGCCTGTATGTCCCAGAGGCAAAGGCCGCTTACGACTCGGTGCTCCCGGCCACTTAATGTGTGAAGGATCCGCCTCGCGTCTGGACGATCGGTGGGCTTGCCGAGGATTAAGCTGCCGCACTCAACGACGGTATCGCATCCAATCACAAGCCCCGCCGGCAAACTTCGCGCAACGTCCGCAGCCTTCAAATAGGCAAGGCGCATGACATAGGTTTCGGCCAACTCATGGGGAAGGGGCTTTGGCTCGTCATCGTGCGGCGGTATCGCTGTGAAAGAGTAGCCGGCTTCGGCGAGCAATTGCTTTCGTCGGGGCGAACGGCTAGCTAAGATAAGGTGCGGTCGCTCCATGAGAATCGTTCATCAATTTTTACGTAATGTTCAATACACGTGACGTTTCCAACACCGGTTGATTTAGCCTGCTCGTGGGGCGGCAGTAGAAAATAGTCCCCCAAGCACCGAATTTTGTGAAGCCCTATCAGTAGAGTATGTTAACTCGCAACGCGTGAATAGGCTGTCCCGAATCGCGGGTGGCGAGAGAACTTTTGGGAGCTGTTACTTGGCGGATCGAGCGCCGGGTAGCTTCCGAGATTGACGCCTGACGGCTTCCCAGATTAAGGAACTTTGAAGGATTTCGCGCGAGGCGGGAAGAAAAACGAATTGAGGAACTGATTGAGGCGGGCAAGTCCGCCGAGGACAAATCGATTTCAAAGTCACCTGATTCTACAAATTCTACAAACTGCATGATTCGTCCCCCTTTTGCGATTATTTATGAGGACAATCATCTGCTCGTCGTGAACAAACCTGCCGGCCTACCCACGATGGGTGTAAGGGGGGACCGACGCAGCGTTGTGAGCTTGCTGCGACATTATATCAAAACTCGCGACCAAAAAACCGGCAATGTTTTCTTGGGCGTCGTGAGCCGGCTGGATACTCCCGTGACCGGAGTAGTTATTCTGGCTAAGACGACGAAAGCAGCAAGGCGGTTGAACGAGCAATTCCGAGCCGGTTCAGTGCTCAAGACTTATTGGGCCGTGATCGAAAAGTGTCCGGACCCCCGCGAGGGTCAGTGGAGCGATTGGCTGGTAAGCGGTGGGCGACATGGCCGTGCTCGATTAGTCGAGCCCGAATTCCCGGAAGCTAAGCAGGCCGTTACCCAATATCGGGTACTTCGGTATTTGGCAGACAAAGTCCTAGTGGAGCTTCAGCCGGTTACCGGGCGGAAGCATCAACTGAGGGCGCAGCTTGCGGCCAGGGGGTTAGCCATATGGGGAGATCGGAAATACGGGAGTCGCAAGCGGTTCCCGGTGGGGCTTGCATTACATGCCCGGCGGCTGGAACTTTCTCATCCGATTGGCCAAGAGCCCTTGGTATTAGAAGCCCCTTTGCCGCTGGTATGGAATCAGGTGGGAATTAAAGAGTAGGGAAGCCGAAATCGGGCGTTTTGGGCAAGTCTTGCCGGAGATTAGCAGCGATCCTGCATTTTGCTCAGCAAAGGCGAAGGTACATTTAGGGTAGCCCCAATATGTCGCATCCTGACGAAAAGCTTCCATTAGTTCAGATGCGCCGAATCTGCAAAAGCTTCGGTCCCGTCCAGGTGCTCTTCGACATCGACTTAGATTTGTACCCGGGCGAAGTCCACATCCTTTTGGGAGAAAATGGGGCTGGGAAAAGTACGCTGGTCAAGGTGCTCGCGGGGGTTTTTACTGACTATGCTGGAACGATCCAATTAGGCGGTCGATTCGTCCGTCCGACTACGCCCCAGGAATCCGCCAAGCTTGGCATCGCGATGATTTATCAGGAGCTTTCACTCGTGCCATATCTCAGCGTGGCGGAAAACCTTTTTGTCGGCCGTTTGCCCGTAATACCCGGCGGGTGGCTTTGGCCAGGATGGCAGAAAAAATTCGCCATGCGATTGCTCGAGCAGGTCGGCCTGAATATCGACGTCCGATCTACCGTCGCAGATCTACCTATTGCGGTCCAACAGCTCGTAGAAATTGCTAAGGCGCTCGGGCGGAATGCCCGGGTGATCATCATGGATGAGCCAACCAGCGCCCTTAACGCCGTCGAAGCTGAAAGGTTATTTCTGGTAATTGATCGATTGAAGCAGCAGGGTTGCGCCATTGTTTATATCACACATAAACTTGAGGAAATCAAGAAACTGGGGGACCGAATTACCGTTTTACGTGACGGGCGGGTAATCGGCACCGCTTTGGCTAAGCAGCTCGATGAAGCCACGATGATCCGCTGGATGGTGGGGCGACAATTGAATCAACAGTTTCCCGCTCGTGACACACTCGGTGAAAAAGAGCGGCTTAGGGTCGATAATTTGGTCGTCCGTAAGGGTGGCCCAGGCGGCAACCCTTCGGTTCGCGGCTTGAGTTTTACCGCTCGCTCAGGAGAGGTGGTCGGTATCGCCGGACTGCAAGGCTCGGGGGCAAGCTGGGTTTTACAGGGTCTTTTTGACCCGATGACTGCCGGGGCAACGGGTTCGGTTTGGTTGGATGGCGAGCTTCTCCGAACCAAGAATCCGCGGGAGGCCATCCGCCGCGGTATTGCTTTACTTACCAATGACCGCAAGGCGACGGGGCTAGTGCTTTCTTTATCGGTCATCGCGAATGCCACGATGGCGGATTGGCCGAGCCTGGCTCGATGGGGCTGGCGTCGTCCCAATTTAGAAAGGCATGAAACCGAGCGTTTAGTGCAGACCCTCCGCATTCGGGCGCCTAGCCTCGATGCAGAGGTTTCGAGTCTATCGGGCGGAAATCAGCAAAAGGTCGCCTTGGCAAAGTGGTTGAAGGTTACGCCCCGAGTATTGCTCCTGGATGAACCTACTCGGGGAATTGACGTTGGAGCCAAGCACGAGATCTACGAGTTGATAAGGCGATGGACTCGCGAAGGGATTTCGATTGTTCTTACTACCTCCGAGTTACCCGAGCTTTTGGCGCTCAGTCACCGAATTCTCGTTTTACACCGGGGATCGCTGACCGCCGAACTCGCCGCTGAAGAGGCAACCCCTGAAAAGGTCTTGGAGGCGGCGATGGGGCGGCTGCTCCGGTCGAACATAGGCCGTGCCAATTCCAATGATTGATAAGGCCTGAACCGACAATGAGAAGGAATAAACCGGTGCAGCCGACTCGGGGTAGGCCCTCACCCAAATTGAATTGTTTTGCCAGTGAATCGCATTCTGCTATTCGATGGCAAGCTACCGCGGGTAGCTTTCGGTCAAGCATTCGGTCAATTCCCGGCACGGTGGCGAGGCACGGCTTAACGGGCTTCTACACCATTCTCGACGCTCTAAAACCGCGTGAGTCGGGGCGGGCGGATTCGAACCGCCGACCCTCTGCTCCCAAAGCAGATGCGCTAGCCAGGCTGCGCTACGCCCCGAAACTTTCTGTTTTAAGCGAATATCCCAAAGGTCCCATTTCTTCCTTTTGACTCATTTTGTCTCTGAACGGGAGAAAAGGGCTTGGAGTTTTACGCAGCTCTTGCATGCGGGTTATTTTTTCATCTCGATTTCATTAAGCTAACGCTCAAGAAGCCTTTTGACAACGGTGTCGCAAATTTTGTTCGATTATTCCAACGGTTGGAATCATCTATTCTAACGGTTGGAATCATCGTTTTCCTACCGTATGAATGGTCGTTCTTCTCTGCGCAACAGTTACCTCTAAAATGACAGCCGTTTGATCAGGCTTTTAGGCTGAGCTCATCGCAATCGTTATGCCGGGCAACTGCCGACGCACCGTATCCTAGTGATTTATAAGTAAGTGTACCGCAATAAGTATAAATCGATACATTCAATAGATTTGTTCGATACATTCAAAAGATTTGTAACGTATTTACACGATCAAAGCTTTCGATGAACCACGACTGCAACACGGTGAATAGGAAAAGCGGACGACGCAAAGCAAATAAGTGGAGATGATTGGGATTCCGCTCGAAGTCGCGCGCCAATTCTTCGACCATAATCAGTCCTTTTTTCAAAGTAGCGAATCGCACGTCAATAAAGCAGCACATCGCACATCAATAACGTATCGCACATCAATAATGTCTTTTCCTTTAATCTCCTTTAATCCGCGCTAATGATCCCCCCATGAACGAGGGGACCTGCATCCCGTTCGCAATTCGCATCTTCAACCGGCTTTAGCGTGGCGGATTGAACCGGGCGAATCGCAAATTTGCCGCCGGATCCTTTCAAATTCCTCATGATTCCGGAAGTGAATGATTAGCTTTCCCCTCCCGCGACTGTTGTGGGTAATCTGCACATTCGTGCCGAGAGCGACCCGGAACTCTTGCTCAAGAGACATGAGGTGCTCGCTTCGAGAACGGGTTGCACGTGGAGGGGCTTCCGCAGCAAGCAGGCGAGGGCGATCCGACTCGGAGGCACGAATGGCTTCTTGCACCAACGATTCGACTTGCCGAACCGTCAAATTCTCCTTTTGAATTCGGCGACAAAACCCTACTTGTTCGGCCTCGTCTTCCAACGGTAGGAGGGCGCGAGCGTGGGCTTGAGAGATCTTTCCCGATCGTAGCG